>SKEW01000013.1_pt1 | contig 234794 bp, 162 predicted proteins | sample 4841441 | NCBI WGS metagenome assembly SKEW01 (sample SAMN11008799, study PRJNA524170) | human gut metagenome | isolation source: fecal sample from pouch patient p41 | place: Israel: Tel-Aviv | reverse complement strand
TCTTGAAGCCGAGATCCGTGAAAGGGTTTACAAAGCGGGATGACATAATAAAGATGATTTTATGGTTTCTGACCGCAAAGAAACGAATTCTATCTGGAAATTCCTATGAATGAGCGCTTTTTATTATTTTAAATGGATTTTGAAGACTAAGCCACCGGAAAAGTACTTGCAACGGTTCAGTTCTACTATGGCGTTGATGTAGTCTTTCCAAAAGCTGTACTCAAAGCCGCAGTTTATCGATTTGCTATCGTATTCTGCCATCAGATTCAAGTTATTTACCGCTTTGTTGATAAAGGAAGTCGGGGACAGAGAGAATCGGAAGTTGGCACCGATGGCGGGACCGTTAAAATGGTGCACATTCTTGTTATTCCAAACATAAGCACCATGAATGCCAAGTTCTCCCACTTTTTCAAAATTAAAATGCTTCGTTGCAGCCACATAATAACGACAAAAGAAACCATTGTATCGTTGGTCATCACTTGACGAACCACCCTCCCAACTCCCTGAAGTAGGATCATTCAGTCCTACCACAATCTGAGGTGTCCATGATTTCCACCATCCTTCCTTCCAAACTCTTAACCGACCATGAAAGGAACGGTCCTGATTTACAAATTTCCCATACGTACTCGGTACCCAATGGTATATACCCGGCTTGGCTTTTACCAACACACAATCATAGCCTATTTCCAACCAAGGAAATATAGTTACATTAATATAATAATTAATAGTGTAATAATTTCCCCACCACTCCTGAGAAGGTATAATTTGAGGACTGAGCGCACTCCCTCCAAACATAAGAGTCTTATCGCGCTGCATCTCGGCTATAGGCATCTGGAGTAATCCGGTGGTTCCATACATATATTGGGCATATACAACTTTCACCGATGTTACAAAGATAGAAAATAAGATTATTATTTTCTTCATCTACATTCTTATTTATTTTTGGCTAATGATAATTCCAACTCTCTTTCGATTGTGGACATTACCTGAGCGTTCCACCTTGTACGTTCCTTATCAAACAGCCATCCCCACTTATTAAAATATTTAACGGCACTTTTCATATGAATTCTCAGCATCTCTTTATTCTTATAAGATTCAGCCTTATGAGCGTGCACTATGGTAACATAAGGCCAAAACAATGTTTTATAATATTTATGAATACGGCGAGTTATATCAATATCCTCCATATACATAAAAATATTTTCATCAAACAAACCAACCTTATGAAAACAATCTATACGGAAAAACATAAAACTACCCAATAAAAAAGGTATATCCATTGCTTTGCAACGATCATAATCTTTCAACAAAAAACGATGATCAAAAACTTTAGCTATCATTTTAGGCATGAATCGTCTAAATATTAAATTAACAGGAGTAGGCAGCAAGCGACATACATATTGTAAATCTCCATTAGGATAAATTGTATTAGGTATCAATTGTCCTACATCAGAATTTTCATCCATATATCTACATATTTTCTCTAAAATTGAAGGTTCAAAATACACATCCGAATTAAGCACCAAATGGTATTTTTTGTCTGAATCAAGAACTTGTCTCAATGCTTGGTTATGCCCAGCTCCATATCCCACATTATCACTGCCTATATATTCCACATTGGCATATTGCTGACAAAAGTCTGCAATATACTGTTGATGAGAATTGTCAATAACATAAATTTGTGAAATAAAAGAAGAGGTTAATGATTGCAAGCATTTGGACAGTTCTTCTAGATTCGTCTTGTAGGTGACGATAGAAACTGTTATCATACTATCAAATACTATATTTTTTCTGTGACAAAATTTACAATTGAATGCTCATTATAATTTTTTAAAAAAGACTCCTTAAACTGTTTCCTGTCATCCAAACTAATATTCAAACTATTTATACAGCATATATAATCTTCAGGCACTTCTGCTTCTAACATAAACTTTTTAAATTTCTTATCTATGCCTTCAAAAGCTATAGAAGTACCCAACACTGGAGTCATCAAACAAAACATAGAAAGATCCATATTGCAACATCTTTAAATGTTTTAGTTCATAGTCTATGATATCAATTTTAAATATTTATTCATAGTTTAAATATGACTCTTCCCAATCAATTTTACATTATGCTGATTCCTTTTATCAAGTGGTGGAGGAGTCATATAATTGGGTCCATAAAATTTAATAAGGAAGCTTTCCGTTTCAGTCATACCATTTACCATAATATCCTCAAAAGGAAGTTCTCTCCCTTTACCAAACCAATACTTAGGCTGCGTCTCACCCATTTTCTGCGGTCCTCCCAAAGTCGCGCCATATTCACATTTATCCAAATCATATCTGCGAGATACCCAGTCTATAAAACATCCTGCCCAATGCTGGCTTATTACTTTTTCAATCCGAGTAATTTTAGCAAAAGAAATGAAGAATGACTCTATATTAGAACGTTCCTTCTCCAAATCAACCTCATTATTAAAATTAGAAAATTTATAAAATAACCTAGCAGTCAGATATGCAACACTAAACATCTTATATTTAAAAGTTCCAGGATTAGGCACACCGTCAATAATGAGAATATCTACCCAAACTGGCATTTCTGCTCTTTTCAAACCTTTTCCGACTTCAAGTTTATACCTTGTATCCACAACATGAGCAGCAGTCCATTGATGACCTTTCTGTTGAATGGTATCTAAAAACATATATTGTGGAAATTCATTCTGATATTGCTTCAATTTCTCGAAATCTTTACGAGACATCGCAATATCCACATCATCGTCCCACGGAATAAAACCTTGATGACGTACAGCCCCTAATAGAGTTCCTCCATATACATAATACGTCAAATTATGACGTTTACAAATAACAAGAATCTCTTTCAAGATATTCAGGCCAACCCGTTGAATTTCATTTAGATGCTCATACTTATCCGTCATAATTTACTCAATATTTTAATTGTCCTTTGTATTCCTGATTGAATGTCATACATAGCCCTCCAACCTAATTTTTGAAGTTTTGCACTATCAAGCCTTGCCTTCGTCGCTTTACTGTAGCCTGCACACTCCACCGCATCAGGAATATCAAATACGACATTTTTTTCCACAGTATTTGCTATAATCTTAGCCAAATCCTTTAACATAATATCCGAAGCTTCGTCAGCGACATTATACGCTTCTCCCTTTTCTCCTACTAACAGAATATAGAACAATCCACATACGGCATCTGCCATATAAGTATAAGAATAATACTGAGTTCCTTTACTCTTAAGCACAATATCCTCCCCTACAATAGCTTTACAAATAAATTGAGATATAGCCTTAGTGTCATTCATCAACATTGTCGGACCATAGGAACGGGTTAAACGCGGAATCACTATATCCAATCCTCGCTGTTTGATATAAGCCTGACATAAAGCCTCACCACACCTTTTGCTCTCAGGATAACCTGCCCTCATGGTATTACAATCAATATATCCACAATATTTTTCTTCAAATGTTTCAACATCTCCCCTATTCTCACCATAAATTTCATTTGAAGAAACAAAGGCGCAACGCAATGCATGATGGGCACAAGCAAACTCCAACATATTCTGAGTTCCAATAATATTAGTAGTTATGGTTCCTATCGGATCTGTAGCATAAGCTACCGGATGTGTATTGCTAGCCAAATGAAGAACATAATCTACATCACCTATATCATTTCTCACAAAAGGAAGATTAATATCGTATGATATAAACTGAAATAAGTAAGATTCATAACAATAACCGAATCTTGATTTGGCCTTATCCTCATTTCTTCCAAGAGCATAAATCTTACAATTCAAGTTTCGTTCCTTATTCAAAAACATGACAACATCTATAAAAAAGCTACCAACAAGTCCGGTAGCCCCAGAAATCAACAAGGTCTTATCTTGTAACTTGTCCCAAGGAACAGGTTGAGCAACAACATTCATTATATCCTCTTGATACAATGCATTTTCTATCAGTTTCATTATTTCAGCCAATTATCTTTTTCCTTTTTCAAATATCCTTTAAACATTTCCAAATCATCCTTCGTTGTCAATTTGATATTTTTATCTGAACCCGCTGCAAAATGAAGGGTTTCACCCAATTCTACCATCATTGTATTAGTATAGGAAGAACCATAAATACCTATCTCTCTTTCAAATGCCTCATGATATGCCCAATCCAATTTTTCAAACTGATAAGCTTGTGGAGTGGAAACTCTTCTTAGACTTTCACGTGGAATATATTGTTTGGTTGTATTCTTGTCGTCAGGATCCACTACAAAAATTTGTTCATTATAAGGCAATGAAGTCACTGCATTTCCATACTTTTGAGCCTTCATGATCACATCCGTAAGAACCGTTTCGTCCACTAATGGTCGAATACCATCATGGATCACAACTATATCATCAGCACCTGCTTTACCTTCAAGATTGAATACACCATTTCTTATGCTCTCCTGACCAGTATTCCCTCCACTTATCACCCATTTAAGTTTAGTGATATTAAACTGATGAGCATAAGCCCAAAGAACATCATGCCAACCGTCAATGCATACCACCTCAATAACATCTATTTGAGGATGTCGCTGAAATCCTTCCAATGTATATATGAGGACAGGTTTATCATACACATTGATAAACTGTTTAGGAATGTCCTGACCCATTCGATGACCTGAACCTCCCGCAATAATTATTGCAACATTCATATTATTTGTTTTATATAATAAAAAAATCTCCTAACAATGACAGATATTGATTTCTTCAGAACAGTATTTATAGTTGAAAGAAGTGGATTCTTAAGCATTAAAAACTTTTTATTAATTTCATATCTTTCCTTAAAATAAACAGGTACATTTTTCAAAGCTTGAGAAGTCCCACCTATTACAAAATTAGCTACAACGACATGTACTAATTTCATCTTATAACCTGCATTTATAATTCTAACAATTAGATCATAATCTGCTATTATATGATATTGTTCATCAAAACCTTCCATTTGCTCTATTACATCCCTCAGCATTACCATGCCTTGATGACAACCCAAATTTGGAAGGCCAGATTTTAAACATCTAATACTACCATCTAAACGTATCAAATTAGTATCACCACTTAAAATCACAGTATTCGCATCTTCTTCTTTCATAAGCAGGCGCAAACCATCTTCCTCCAACCAATCATCACTGCCAAGATAATAAATCCACTTGCCTTTTGCCTTTTGCCACCCTTTGTTAAATGCATCATATATACCATTATCAGATTCTGATATATAACGAAAACGAGAATCAAGTTTCACGAAATTATTTACAATTTCTATCGTTTTATCTTTTGAATTTCCATCAATAACCAAACACTCCCAGTTTTGATAAGTTTGATTCATGACACTTTCAAGTGCTCTTTTTATAGTTCTCTCAGAATTATAAGTTGCAATAATTATAGAAACATCAAATTTCATAGACAACACTTATACAAATTTTTAAAAGTTATATCCCAAGAATTTCATCCATTATTATTCTAAATGACTCATCAAATTTCATTAAAGAGAATTGTTCTCTTGCATATTTGAAACAATCTTGACGCATTTTCAATATTTCATCATTGGACATTAATAATGTCTTTTGTATTGCGTCTTTGACACAAGTAATATGAAAGTCATCTAATATAATCATACAACTAGCAGACGCAAAACCACATTCTTTTGTTATAATTGGTATAATGCCATATGCCATACAAGTAGCTACCGCCGTACTCATTCCTTCTGAGCAAGAAGGAAACACTATAAAATTATGTTTAAGCACAATCTCTCTATTAAAGGTCTCCGACATCACATTTATACGACCTCTATTGAAAATATTTTTCCCTTTCAACTTATCAAATAATGAATACTCTTCTTTTCGTATGCCATAACAATTCAATGATATATCAGGCAGCTCCTTTATGGCATCTATTACGATGTCTAAACCTTTATGAATAAATCCACCGGAACCAAACCATAATATATTTCCTCTGTTCCCAGAAATTGCTTCTGCGATATCTACATCAGGAAATTTCCAGTCCTCATTATAAATAGCATTAGAATTTATTTGTCTCAATCTATTAAACTCTTTAAAATTCAACGCATTAAAATCTGAATTCATAAGAATACCATGAGTAGAAATCATAAATTGTTCTACATCTATAACCCCATTTCTTTTTATATCAGCATTTGTTTTTATTTTAGGATGACGCTCTCTAAAATAGTCCAGCCTTTCTTTGTATTTTGTTTCCACAACTAAAGGATGATTCTCTGTTACAAAATTTATTCTAATCGGTATATTCAATTTTGCACAGAATTCTTTATATGAATAACCTTGACCTATTATTACATCATACTTATGGTGTCCTAGAAATTTAAAAGCCGCTCTATCTGCATAATGACAAAAATCAACACAATACCCTCTTTTAATAAAATAATGAATCATTTGCGTTGCATGCAAAATATTAGCATGACACGGATTTCCATAATTTATATCAAGCATATTAGTATAGCATATCAAGACTCTCTGCTGTTGTTTATCACATAAATTCAAGTTAATATTGGTCAATTCTTTAGCACGAAAAAAGCGTCCTAACCTTTGAGCACGCCCAGGATACCTATCCTTTAATATAGTTAATATAGTTCTAATCATTTCTTTCTTCTATTTTTAATCGTTGAAAAAGTTGTCTGTGTTTTTTAGATAATAAGCCATTAGCCCAAACAATGAATTCTCCATCGCTCATACGCCTAAAATAGGAAGAATAACAGATAGCAATTAAAGCCCATAGATCCACATCTGTTATAAGAAAATTATTCGCATCCTCGACCCAGCCCCATGACCATCTCCAAGCGATAAAACACCCTAATATGGGTATGATTTTATTATTTGATCTATAAACTGCAAGATAACTACCACGTATATATATTAATGAAAACAAAAGAAGACCAACCAATCCCTCCCAAGTCAATATATTAGACAAAACCATTTCATTCTTGTGACGTTCATTTTTGTTATAAGATATTGTTTTATCAAACCAAAACAAAACACCGCTATAGGTGATATCAAATCCTCTGGCAGGAGTACGTCCCCAAATTAAATATTCATTATCAATAGCAGAAGTTACCACATCAATATACAACAAACTTCGTGTATCTTTCTCCACCACGTCACGTTCTTTGTTACTATGCACTACTTCTTCAACATCCGCCTTTCCTACAAATACATCATAAGCATCACCAAATACAAAAACAAAGACTATTACACTACAAAAAAAACAGAATACCCGTCCAATTCTAATTATTTTGGTTGGCAACACATTACGAATAGATATTGCAATTCCTGTTAATATAGCTACAGTTGCTTTTATGAATGGTGCCCTTTCTTCTTCTATATCTTTTGTTGCCAAGAGGACTCCCAACAACAAAATCATCATAGCTGTTTTCTTGGGGAATAAAGGGAAAAGACAAACAAGAACCAATATAGGCTGCATATAGAATTGAGTAAAGCCTAATTTAAAATAAAATAAAAACAAGAATGGAAGCCAAGCATATTTATACCATGCAGACAATAAGTTCAAAGAAATAGTAGGTCTACAAAACAACCAACACAATACAGGAACCAATAAAGAAACAATCCCCACAAATAACTGACGATATTCAATGTAATTATCTGCAACAACAAATCCTATGACAGATAATATGTAAGTCCATCTTAAATAAAGATTCACATATTTATAATCCTCTGTCAAATATTTTGAACATAGCACATTCCTATACATATAAATTATGGTTATCACCGCAATCTGAACAGAGAACATTAACCAATTACCAAAATACATATCTTCTTCCATACATACATTCGCATGACAAATAGCCATAAGAATCAGAAGGAAACTTAGTGTGTGCAAAATTTTGGGCGATAACATTAATCCTTTCATCTAAAACATTTAAGATTTTTCTAAATTCACACTATTTTATATGTACCTATGCTACAACACAATATGACAGATTCAAATTTGAATTTTTATTTAAGTGTTTGCCTCACATATTCACCACAAATTATTAACTAACTTATTGATAATTATTGCTAACATTATACTCACAAGCAATGACAATATTATATATAGAGTAAAGAAAGTTTCCAATGTTTTAAAAGAAAGCAATACAACAAAATGAATTAGATAAAATTCATAAGAGATATTCCCCATATAAACTATAGGTTTAAATAATAAACATTTGAACCTATTTAAATAAACAACGGCAACAATCATAGCAGCGGCTATTGATTGTATAGACAGCAATAATGTAGAATCATCCCCCAGGAATATATTCCTAACATCAAGCATTATAATTGAAGCCAACAATAAAAACAGAGAATTTATTCTACTATGAGATAACCAATTACGAAATTTCACTGAATTATCTATAAACAAATGTATTAGAAGACCTATAATAAAGCAAAATAGAAATCTATATACAAATAAACCAAGAGTTAAGAATGCAATATAAACTAAAAACTTCCACTTATATGAAAACCTATTAGCGAAATATACTATTAAAGGCATTAAAATAAACATGCGCACTTCAACTACCATATACCATACAGGAGGATTTAGTAATTTGGTATCTGAAGGTATCAAAATAAATAATTGTTTGATCAATTCAAACAATGGAACACGACTTTGCCAAAAGCTATTGCTCCACTCTGTAAAATTTATCCGAATATAATCTAAAGACAAATTACACATCACAAAAGCCAATACCATAGTAACAATATAAGCCGGATAGATACGTTTTACTTTCTTTACCAAGCCCCTAATATAATTGTTAAATGAAAACAATTCATTATGAGCATAAAAGAATCCACTGATAGCAAAAAATATCATAACAGCACATTGCCCATCCCAAAAAATATGCCAAGGTGTAGAAGAAAGCATAGCAACCAAGTTTAAATCATACATCCATAAAGAATGTGAGAAAAAAACGACTAATGCTGCCACACCTTTCAAACCTTGAATTGATAAATTAACTTCCCTACTCATTAAGATTTTAATATAGCCCATATATTCTATTAAAGAACATATAAATAACAACAATAAAATAGCGCACGTGAATCATTTCCTCTGCCCACCATAAATTGGGAGTCGTTCAGCATATATTGAATATATCAAATCATCCAACATATCTTTATTCAATTTTTAGATATTGATTAATCAGTTTTATATGGCTTTCTATAATATTTCTTGATGAATAAGAACTTCTATATTGCCCCATATCAAAAGTAATTTCTTTATTTAGTATACTTCTAATGCCTTTCGCTAAATCATCAGAATCTTTAAATTTTGCCAGATATCCTGTTTGACCTGTTTTTACTAGCTCCGGTATGCCTGTTGTATCAAAACCAACAACTGGAGTTCCACACAAGATATTTTCTAATATAACAAGGGAGAAATTCTCACATAAAGATGGTGTAACAAAAAGGTCACTTGCATTACATATAAGAGACAACATAGTATCATCATATACTCTACCTAAAAAACGAATGGGATATTTTGTATTGTCAACCGTTTCTTGATTATAACCACTCCCATATACTACTACCAGAATATTATCTAAATCTATTCTATTTATTGCTTCCTCAAGATATTTCCAACCTTTATAAGGATTATCTTGCCCCGCAACACAACCAAAAGTGATAATTATTCTATCTTGTGGCAAATTCAAAATCTGACGAACGACTTTCTTATCAATAGGTTTAAATATTGTTTCATCTATCACATTAGGAATTGTATATACTATTTTATTTCTTAACGCAAATGATTTTTTAGCACAACTTGCCATCCATCGACTTGGAGATATGAAATTAAGATTTGAATATTTTGAAAACAATCTTTCTTTAGATTTTAAATGTGCACAAGGAAAAAAAGAATGCCATTCGAACATATTACAATTTTCACATGACAAACGATACCCTTCGCACTCCATACTATGATGGCATCCTCCAGTAAAAGTCCACATATCATGCATAAAAAAGAATATAGGTTTACCCGTCTTCGCTAAATTTTCTATATTATTAATAGACAACAAACCTGAAACCCAATGGACATATATAACATCCGCTTCCTTTATCAAGGAAATTGAAACAAGATCTCGTCCTATAGCAGGCAAAGGTGTATAAAAATAAACATTTTTTCTTATACGGAAAGTCTTTATCTTTTTAACTCCATAATCTACAATTTTTCCAAATATTCTTCCTCGCTTAGCTACATTTACATAAGCATTATCCTTTTTAAAAGACGGCATCAAATTTAAAACATAAGAATCCAATCCATAATTTCGCATGATTGTACTAAGTCGATACGCTGCATTTCCAGAAGGTGGCATTGACGCCTGTATATGTACTATCTTCATTATCCAAATATTATTTTAAATTCATCAATGTCATTAAAAGATCATTTCTTGCCGATTTTACAAAATCGAATTTTGAGTATATAAAATCTTGATGTATTTATATTATATTTATCACTATTTCTTTTGAAAATTTTCTATATATTTTTTTATCATATTTCGTTCTAAATGATTTAATCCTAATACATATATGAAAAAAACAGAAGAACATAAACTCAAAATCACAACTAAAACAAAAGAATAAAACGTTTGATTCAAACAATATCTACAATAAGAAGGTATAATAATTGCGACTGATGCTACCAACATTAATTTTAATACGCTCTCCCTTAAATACTCAAAGACACTTAAACCAATCATTGAGTTAACTAATATTACACGGACTATCATTGTAATAAATGCGACAATTATAGATAGGATCATTACAGATATAGGAGAACCACCACAAAATAACACCAAATATCCTAAAGGTAACATAGACAATAAACACAAAGAAGTAATCATTTGATATTTCTTTATCCTTCCAGTCGCATTAGCTGCAACCATTACAGAATTTGAAATAGAATCTATTCCTGTTGCAATAACAGACAATATAATAAACGAAGAAGTATATTCAGGAATATTGTCTCCAAGCCATAATTTTAAAATATAATCTATTTCTAGACATACAGGGAAACATACTATAAAAAGCAAATAACCAGTGTATTTAGAACTAACACAGATTAATTTTCTCATATAATCCAAATTATTAGCAGCATAACTTTTAGTTATCTGTGGATTCAATGCCATTTGTAGATTAATAGAAAATTGATTTAGCGCATTTGTCACTTGTAAAGAAATTCCCCTAGCTGCATTAATTAATGGACCCAAAAAAACATTGAGAATAATATTAGTTCCTTGAACAAAGGAAATACCTGCAAAATTGCCCATAAGATTCCAACCTGCAAAAAAAAATAATTCTTTCATCCCTTGACCATCTTTTACAAAAGAATATTTATAGGCTTTGAAATTCCGTCTACAATAAAGACCATAAATCAATCTAACAACCCCTTGAACTATCAATAATAAAATAGCATATATAACTAATTTATCGCCTTCCCAATGGTACAAAAAGAAAACAACACCCAATTTTAACAATACTTCCAATATAGATATATATGCAAATGCTGACATCTTTTCATGTGCAATAATCAAAGCATTATAAGGCACACTCATTATCAATATTACAGTTGACACTACCGCACATTGATAAACCCATAAAGCAGCTTCAAATCTATCTTGTGGAATAATGAGTTTATTATATAAAAACCATAGACCTATTGTTTCTGCAATAAGAACCAATATCAACGAAATTATGGCATGAGTTTGAAGGCTCAATGAAAAGATTCTTTTCACCCCCTTTTGATTATTCCTACCTAATTCAAAAATAAGAAATCTTTGTGTACTTGCAGTCATAGAAGAATTTAGAAATCCAAACATCCCTATAACTCCTCCTACAATATTATAAATGCCAAAATCCATCTCCCCCAATGAATCAAGGACTATTCGACTCGTATATAAAGCCACCCCCATTACAAGAAACATCCTTACATATAGAAAAATAGTATTTTTCGTAAGACGTTTATTGGTATCAGATATTATTTGTTTCATTATAAAAAGATTATATACACTTTGCTAAAAGCATCTAACAAAATGTCCTGCCCCAAAATATCATCTATTTGTAAGCACTCAATTTAAGGCATCCCCATTCAAGAAAGCAAATATCTCGTTCCAAAATCGATTCAGATAATTAAGAGCTTCTGATTCTCCATGAGGCAAAGCCTCCGTCTAGTACTGAAAGTAAGACCTTTCAAGATTTTCACTGCTATACATAATGATAAAATTTTGCAGCGAAGATAGAACTTTCAATCAATAGCCTATTTTTGACTACTTACTAAACCTCAGTGTTCTCGACATTATACGCTAGTTCACTAACCCCTTCAAAAAAGCGATAAAGTTGCAACATCTTAGTTCGTAAATTTTCTATATCAATCAAGTCGTTGAACGAGTTTTCCTGTTGGAATTCTCCCTCTTTGCCTTTCTGATAAGGATATCTAAAAGCCATGGAATAACGGTCTTTATCATCAAATTCCTGAATCAATTTTCGAACTACAGGAAGTTCCTTATCTCCTTTATCCAAAAAAATATATAGTGAATCCCACAAACTTGTTAAAGTATGATTTTTATCATTCTTATATTGTCCTCCTAATTTTTCAAAAGAAGAAATTGATTCTTTCATGGTTAGTTCCAAATACTGCCGGAAATTAAATAATGCAGGAAAAACATAGCTGTCCTTTGCCAAATTACCATTTGATTCTTTTATTATATTCAGAAGATTTAAAGCCGAATTGATATAACCTTCAGGCATGAAAAGACCTTTTTTCTTTCTAGAATTAGTCAAAAAAGAATCTTCTACATTTTTACTTCCTCTAAATAAAGAGTCACCCTTCTTCAAAGATTCCACTTCTAGACATTCAGATGCGGCATCGCTAATCTCAATACAAGGTATATCTTTCATCTCTTTATTTATAAAATTTCGAATAGCTTCTTCTCCACCCTGTTTTCTAAAAGCTTTTCTAAATTGATATCTTCTTCTTTTTCTCATTCTTATAAACAAATCACTACATTTTTAATAGAAACAAACATCATAATTCCTGTCCACTCAATTGTCGATAGAGGCTCAAAGCATATTTATCCGTCATGCCAGATACAAAATCCACAATCATTCGCAGTTTGTGATAATTATCAAGTTTCTCCAAATCAAATTCACAAAAGTCATCACTTGTAAAAAAGCAATAAGCAGGACAATCTTCATCCATTTCATAACGAGCGACATTCAGACATGTTTTCGACAGAATACTTTTGGCTCTTTTTCGATATTGCAAATCTGTACTAAAAACATATTCAATTAAAAAATCAAGCAACCCGGATATCACTGCAACTCCTGTAAGTTCTACTTTCTGAATTTCATCTCTTGTAAAAATATACCGTTGGGCAAAGCTTTGAAGTGCCTTCGACAATTGCCAGTCATCGTCCTCTATCAACTCTTTACTATATTCGCCTTTATCAATTTCTTCTAAATGAGTTAAATAATTCTTTGTTGCCAATTCTACAAAATACTTGATAACCTTAATTCTAAAATCTACCATTTTTCGTTTTTGGCTCTTTTCTATCTTTTCTGAAGAACTTTCAACAACTAAATGAGAGGATAAATTAAAGAAGTCGCAACAATTGAATGACTCGTCTGTTTTTTTATGTTTTGTAATATACTGGTTAATAAAATCAATAACCTCATCAAACGTATACCAACCTTTGTTCAAGCCATCTTCAATATCCATAATGTTATAACTGATAGAATCTGCCGCTTCCACTAAAAAACAAAGTGGATGCCGCTTTATTTTCCCTTCTCTGGTTTCCAGCCCACAAGCCTTCACCATCTTCTGAAAAACATTTCTTTCTGAAGTAAATACTCCATGCTTTTTATCTCCAATGTACGGTGTTTTCTTACTATTCTCAATGTTAGGATATTTAATATAAGCGCCTAAAGTTGCAAACGTTAGATTCAACCCGTTAAGATCGCCGATATATTGAAGTTTGGCAAGTACACGTAATCCTTGTGCATTACCATCAAATTCTAAAAAATCACACTTTTGAGCTTCTTCCACAATCTGCCCAGTACGTTCAAAATAATCCTTAAAGTATTTCTGAATAATTGATTCTCCAAAATGTCCAAAGGGCGGATTACCAATATCATGTACTAATGACGCTGTTTTTAAAATGATAGGTATTTGTTGCTCCAAATTCCAAGCTTCTTCTTTACCGTACAATGCCATAAACTCTTCATTCCGACAGATGCTTATCCCTAAAGAGTATGCAATGCTCATAACTTCCAAAGAATGCGTCAGACGTGTGTGCATGCTATCTCCACTAGTAAGTGGCATTACCTGAGCTTTATCATGCATCCGACGGATAGCCGAACTAAAAATAGCACGTCCCATATCACTCTCGAAATCATTTCTTGCATCATTTTCTTTAGTACGTTGTGAGACTCTATCACGTCCTGTAGACAAGTACTTGCTCCAATCTAACCTATACATAATTTTATATTTAGATACTCTTTATAAATTTTTCTATTTCCATATCGCTATAGAGCACCAGACCAAAATGAGACTGTTGTACCTCAAAAAAATTCATGGCAGGGTTATATCGTTTTTTTACCCATTTGGACAAATCGGATGAAATAGCAAACCCATATTTTTGTCTATAATACAGGGTATTGATAATACATAACGGCTCATTGGGGTTATCAGGACAAATAATGTTCATTTCTTGAGTATTCAAAAAATCAAGAAATTCTTTTCGATATATGAATTTCTCTTTCTGAAAATCAAATACAATAGCTGAAAAATTAAAGAATACTGTATTTATTAATATATAAGGATTGGCTTTTAGATTATTTCGTTTAATATTCCAAGTTTCACCCATTCCCCAAATGTCAAAGCTAAGATGTTTATACTTTAACTTTATACCTCCAAAATTATTTTTCCTCACCTCAACATTCTTCAAATTGCTTAGAAGCAAATCCAAATGATTGGTATTTTGAAGAACGACATCAATATCACGTACACCATTAAACATTCCAGTGAAGAAATCCCGGATAACACCACTAAAAATAAAGACTTGATTATACTTAGCCACAAAATTTAGTAATTCCCAAAGTTCTTCATCTCCTAAAACAAGTTCAAGGAGACGTTTGAACGACCGCTCTTGATTACGAATATCTTTATCTGTCATAAAGGTATTTTATTAGCATCCAATTTTGACGTATAGTTCAAAGTTCAAGGGGTAGCGTCCAATTTTGACGTATGCCATAGAATAAGCCGCATTAAAGCGGTTTTCCTATAAATATCGTCAAAAGTTGGATTATATTTTAATGTTTATTATTGATTATCCCGATAGTCATCGGCAATAAATTTTCATAATCAGTACGACGTTAGCGTCCAAAAATGACGTGTACTCCAAGGAAAGCCGCCACACGGCGGTTCTCCAATAAATAACGTCAAAAAAGATACTGATTTTTAATATTTGTTATTACTCCAGTCCGATTGTCAAGGGTAACAAATATTCATAATCCCTACGTCCTTTAACAATTTCACTGAAAAATCTCTTGAAATAATCAAGCACAGACACACCCTGCATCCTGCAAGTGGAGATAATAGTATGATATACCGCTGAAACGCGGGCCATCTTGTCACTTCCGAAGAATAACGAGTTCTTACGCTCAACAGCCAATGGACAAATAAAACGTTCGGCAATGGAATTGTCGATTGAATAAGAGCCGTCATTCAAGTAGGCGAACAGCTGAGTCCAAAAAGTATTCATATAGTTGAGAGCCTTCTCCATCAACTCCCCACGGGATGGATGATTCTCACTGAGTAAAGCATCAAGTTTGCAGGCAAAAGATAGGCAAAATATCGAAAGAGAGATGTTTGCATCCCTTTTTTAACCTAATAAATTCAATAAATTCTATTATTGACACTCTCATCAGTAATCACGCTTATTTGTATAGTCACTTTTGCTATTCCACCTTCTCAAACGGAAAAGCCTGAAGATAACTAATAGCCACCGTCATATTACCAAAAGCAAACACCAGCTTTGTATTCCGATGCAGACGCATGATGCATCCCTCCTTCCCTTGAAAAACACCACCCGTAATACGTATCTTCTGCTTTTTCTGAATATACTCCTCAAGAGGCTTATCCATCAGTTCAATGTTATAAGGCATGGATTCATACAGATAAATAAATTCTTCCATCTGTCTATGGGGAATAACAGCCACGCTATAGGAATTGCGGTCTTTTGCAAGATACTGCCGGGGGAACAGATGGGCAAGGATGAGATTCAACTCATCCAACGGGGCACATACAAACAGATAACCATCACCCGTGATTTCCTTTTCATCCGTCAAAGCGTTCAACTTCTGTACAGAGCCTGTCGCGAACGCCTCCTTTACGGCAAAGGCGGACTCCCGACGGGCCGCATATTCTTCCTTGCTATAAGGACACCGTTCAAAACGTCTTTTATGGTCAGCAGAGGTATATGAAAACACTTTGAAGCAGAAATATCTTTCTTCCTTCATGCCAGACCGGGTATTAATCATCACAGCTCTCCTGCCGGTAAAGATTTCGATATAGCGTTTCAGCTCTCTGTTGCGCAGGAACATATAATACCACTTGTGGTCAGGATATTCTTTTTCTTCCCCCGTCTGTGACGTGGTTATCAGATCTGACCCCTGGTCTGGGCAGGAAGCGATTGAACTGCATGGCAGTAACCTAGGCGCTTTACCCGTTATGTTTTGATTCTGCGGAAAGGAGTATTCAGTACCCAAATCCGCATCATGACAGATTTGCATCAAAACATAAATTATTTATCATTTGTACTTCTAAAATGAAGGCTTGTTGAAGCTTCATTTTTGGGGTTCTCTTAGTAAGAGATCCCCTTCTCTATTTAATTTATTGATAATGTGAAATATACACATCGTAATTCATAACCTTTTACGAACAATTCTCATACATTTCTTGTTAAAAGCATTTTAAAACAACAAAAGATTTCCATTTCTTGGGAATTATAGCTACTTTTGCAACCAAATGGGGATCTCTTACTAAGAGAACCCCATTTTTTATAAAACGAACCATGCTATCAAACAGCTGATTTTCAGATCTATCACACTTGTTCATGATAAAAAAATAAATTATCCCAAATTAGATATCACACGAAGTCACACAGTATTTCCTAATGGCACGATCCTTTAGATCAGTATTCTGTATATTTCTATATCTCCCCATACAAAAGTCATTCAATATTTTGTATCTATCACCAACAAGGCATATTTTGATTACTTTGCCGAATATTGAATATTCTCCCAGCTCTTATGTTAGGATTCTAGAAATATTTCTCCGAAAATGATCTGATTTTATCCAAACCAATAGAACATTCAGGCTGTCATCCTACAGCCTGAATGAATACTTCCCCTACAACCCCCTTAAAATGATCTGATTGGCTCGGTCTATCTGTGAAGTGGAGATGGATGCCAGATAAATATGAGTGGTCTTTTCATTATCGTGCCCCAGCCCTTCGCGGATGATGTCTGTAGACACCTTCCTGTCCTGCGCTATGCTGGCCCAGCTATGGCGCGCCACATAGAAAGTCAACGGCGCCTTTAATTCCAGCCGCAAGCCTATTTTATTCAAACCCCGTCCTATTTGCTTGGCCCTCAGTTTATATTGCTTGCGGTCATTTATGTCACAATACCGCAAGATAGGCAGCAGGTACTCGGAAGTGTCATCCTTGTATTTATCCACAATCTCCTGCATCAGCTCCTCCCACAGAATAGTCAGCCGTTGCCCAGTCTTTTTCCGGCTGTATGTCAGAATTCCATTCTGGAGGTTGCTCTTCTTCAAGTGTGCCATATCAATAAACGACATGCCCCGGGTATAGAAACTGAAAAGGAAAATATCCCTTGCCAGCTCCAACTGGGGTTCGAATGACAAATCAAGCTCCTTGATCATTTTGATGATTTTAAAGGGAACGGCCCGTTTTACGGTCTTGTCTATGCCGGTATAGACATGTTTGAAAGGTTTCTTGTCGGTGGTATAGCCTTGCTCTACAGCCAGATTATACACACTCCGCCAGATTCTCATATAATAGGAAGTACTGTTCTTTACCAAGCCTTTCTCTTTCAGATAGGCTTCATACATCTCCATCAGCTCCGAATCAAAGGCTTCAAAACTCAGATCTTCATTCTTTCTGAATTGGATAAAGCTGTTCATTGTCGAGGTATAACCTTCTGCCGTCCGTCCCCTTTTCTGCCGCTCCAGTTTATTGATACATCGTTGCATGAAGTTGAACACACTCTCTACAGAAGGGATTTTCCGGAAAGAAGCCACGATATCATCAATGGTGTATTCCACACCGGTCCGCTCCAGATCATTGATAATACCTTGTAACCGCGTCATCTCCCAATTCGTCTGGTCACGTATCAGTAGAAGACGCGCTTTACATTCAGACTGTGTTGAAATAAGCAGACTGCCGGTGGAGTCGTCCCACTCGGAAGGCATGATCCGATAAGAAGTCTTGATGAGCCGTGTCAGTCTGTAATGAATAATTTGATAACTTAATACGCCCTTTTTTCCTTTTACGCTCGATGGGCGGAATTTCAATTTAATGGATGCCATATTTCTTTTCTATATTATGGTTTTGTTATTCAAAACGAATATAGCAATATGGCATCAGGTACACTGTTGCACCTCCGGTTATTCTATCCTTCTATCTCGCTCAGTTCCAACCAGCGCATGGTCTTTTCATCAATCAAATCATTCAGTTCCGGCAATCGTTTGGATTTCTCCGTCAGTTCCTCCACTCCCAGCGTACCGCTGCAAAGGGCGGCTTCTATATCGGCCTTCTCCTGCTCCAGCCCGGCTATTTCTTGTTCCAGCTGCTCGAACTCTTTCTTTTCCTTGAAGGACATCTTCCGCTTATCATTCAGACGTACGCGGGCGGTCTTTTCCTCTTTTGGCTTTTCCGCCTCTTTGTCGCGCTGCTCTTTCGCCTCGCGCCAGTCACGATAATCGGAGTAGTTGCCCGGAAAATCACGAATGTCTCCCTGTCCCTTGAATACCAGCAAGTGATCTACCACCTTGTCCATGAAATAGCGGTCGTGGCTTACTACGATTACACAGCCCTTGAAGTTCTGCAAATATTCTTCCAATACCTGAAGGGTGATGATATCGAGATCGTTGGTAGGCTCATCCAGCACCAGGAAGTTGGGATTACGCATCAGCACCGTACACAGGTACAGGCGGCGGCGTTCTCCCCCACTCAGTTTATATACATAGCTATGCTGTGTTTCGGGGGTAAACAGAAAATGTTGCAGAAACTGGGATGCAGTCAGCTTCTTTCCATTTCCCAATTCGATGACTTCGGCAATATCCTGCACCACGTCGATGACCTTCATTTGCTCATCAAACTTCAGGCCGTCCTGAGAATAGTATCCGAAACGGACTGTCTCACCGATATCCAGTGTTCCACTGTCCGGCTTCTGTTCGCCCATCAGTATTTTAATGAACGTGGACTTTCCCGTACCATTGTTTCCCACGATGCCCATCTTCTCATAACGGGCAAAGATATACGAGAAATCTTCCAGAATCTTCAAATCACCGAAACGCTTATACAGATGATCCGCCTCAAAAATCTTGGAGCCGATGTAAGAGGCTTTCATATCCAGTTTCACATTGCCGTCGTTGAAACGCTGCTTCGCCACTTTCTCCAGTTCGTAGAAAGCTTCTTCCCGATAACGCGCTTTATGTCCGCGTGCCTGAGGCATACGGCGCATCCACTCCAGCTCTGTGCGGTACAAGTTATTGGCACGGGCTATTTCGGCATTGGTCGCCTCGATACGCTCCTGCCTCTTTTCCAAGTAATAGCTGTAATTTCCTTTATATGAATAGACCTGCTGATTGTCTATCTCGATAATTTCAGAGCAGACGCGGTCCAGGAAATAACGGTCGTGCGTCACCATGAGCAGACTGATGTTTCCCCGGCCGAGATACCCCTCCAGCCACTCCGTCATATCCAGATCAAGATGGTTGGTAGGCTCGTCCAAAATCAAGAAATCGGGCTCGGTTATCAGCACATTCGCCAAAGCCACCCGTTTCAACTGACCTCCGGAAAGATGTTTGATCTGCTGGCTGAAGTCCCGGATTTTTAATTGAGAAAGGATTTGTTTCGCCTTCCGTTCATAATCCCATGCCTTTTCGTGCTCCATCCGTGCCAACAGCTCTTCCAGTCCCGGATTGCCTTCGGTTTCCATGCAGCTTTCATATTCTTTGATGAGTTCCACCGTGCTGTTTCCGTGATAGAAACAGGCTTCGAGCACGGTCAGGTCTTCGGGATAATGTGGGTCTTGCTCCAAATAGCCCACCCGCAGATCACGACGAAAGACGATGCTTCCTTCATCATATCCCTCCTTACCGGCTATTATATTAAGTAAGGTAGTCTTGCCTGTACCGTTCTTTGCTATCAGACCGATGCGTTGTCCTTCGGCCACTCCAAATGAAATCTTCCGGAACAATACCAAGTCACCGAATGACTTGGTAAGCCCGTCTACTTGCATATATGGGGTCATTATTTGTCTATTTATTTAAATCATCCAACACTGCCTCCGCCTCTCGCTTAATTTTCCTGAATTCGGATTTCAAGTCGCAAGGGAGTCCCTTTTTAGCTTTTCCCCACACCAGTGCGGCAGGGTCCAGCACCATATCCGAACACATAAACTGCAAGGCGGGATATTCTTTCTGTCCCTCAATGACAGTCACCCATTCCATACCTTCCATCTCATTCACCAGAATGGTTCCGAAGGCAATACCGAAATTCTCCCACGCCATACGCTGCTGGGTCTGGAAACGTCCGCTGTCCATTACTTGCTGTATACTGTCAATATCGCTCTCCGACGCAGTGAAATCCTTGGTGAGTTGCTTTTTAATCGTGGTAGAAGCCCACTCAAAGGCGGTGTTCACCTCCCCGATTTCCAAGACACGGATCGGAATGATCTCACGCGGGTGACTTACACCTTCTTTGCGGATCTGCAAAGACCGGATGATTTCTTCCGCCGGATGCTTGTCTCCTCCTTTGGACACGGTAAAAGAACATTCGAAAGAGAGATCCCTCTCTCCTGTCACCCAGATATGAGTGGTGTACCAGGCGCCTTCTTCCTGAAAAGTTTCCGCGCTGTAAGCACAATCCCACTTGCCCACTTTCACCAGGGCGGAAGAAGTATTTTCTTTCAATTCGTATGCGATGCACTGCGGACCATAGTCAGCCGCTTCATCCTTATAGGCCGATATGCGGAAATTACCTGTCCACCGGTCAGGATTATAGAATAAAAAACTCTCTTCTGTATCTTCAAACTCGTGCCAGCCCATCGGGTATTCCAATGAGAACCAGCCACCGGGAGAAATGTATTTCATAGTCTCTATCTTTTTAATTCATTACTAACGGAAACGATCGTCTTACTTTACCGGCAATATCTCAATCCAGTAATCATCAGGATCATTGATGAAATACAAGCCCATAGCGGTGTTCTCGAAGCAAACGCATCCCATTTCCTTATGGAATTTACGGACTTCGTCATAATCACCTTCCACACGCAGACACAGATGGCTTTCGTTCTCACCCAACTCGTATGGCTGGGTATGGTCACGCAACCAGGTCAGTTCCAACAAGAAATTGCTGTGGTCATCGGCCATATACACCAGCACGAAGGAACCGTCCGAAGCTTCCTTACGATGAGACTCATGCAAACCTAACGCTGTTTCATAAAACTTGATACTCTTGTCCAGATCAGTTACATTGATATTGAAATGATCAAATCTTCCTTTTACTTTCATATTGTGTTATTCTTTTGTTATTCAATCTCTATTTTTTGTCCGCGATGTGTCAATGACACAAAACGCACTCCATGCGCTTCGGCAAAGTCGCGGAAAGCATTTGCCTTGGCATACTCCGGTGTGAAATGCATGGGTACAAAGATATGAGTTTTTATCTTTGTTACAAACTGTCCGGCACCCCGCATGTATTCTTTTCCCAAACGGGGGTCAACGGGAAACATCGCCACATCCACTTCGGGCGTATAGGCGTAAAGATCATCCAGCTCATGCAGGAAATTCTTCTCGGCTCCCTTCCACTCCGCCTCGGTACTCTCGTCCATCCAATGCCAGTTATTCAAATCACCGGCATGAAAAATCTTTTTTCCACCTGCCTGAAGCAAAAACGATACTCCCACATCCGTGGAACCGAAAGCACGCACGCTCAATGTTTCATCCTTATATTCCTCTCCTTTTTTCAGCCAGACGGCATCTTCTTTCTGCGCCCTGCGATGACGCAAAATGTCTTTCGAGAAAATATAGATGATATCCGGCCGCTGTTCACGCCATTGCAATACCTCTTTATTAAAATGATCCGGATGAAAATGACTGGCCAGCACATACAGTTTTCCGGGTCTCCGCAATAATTCGCTGTGTACGATTCCTTCCGGCATTCCCGCCTCTTGATTGCTGAAAGTCCCATCCATCAACCGGTTCAAATCCGACTGCGCCTGTCCATCCTCCGAATCACGGTAATAATCCATGATTACAGTAAAGCCATCGCCTGACAAGGCGAATCCGCTATGATATATATAAGTAAGTTCCATATCCATACAACAAATTTATTTACCGATAGGTTGCACCTGCGCACGGGTCTTTTTATCAATCTCCAGAAACATATAATTCACTTTACCCGAATGTATCAGGGAGTCATTCTCCCGATATTTCCTCGTAGCATATTCCTTTGATTTCTCGTAGGTCAGTTTCGACATCTGGTTCTGGGATTTGCCCACCATGGTAGAATCCAGCTTCTCATCCGGAAAAAAATCATCCAGATTCACATCCCCTATCATCGTGGTTTCCAGAAAATTCATATTCTTATGTGATTTGTCTGTGTAATAACCCACAAACATATGTCCCGGAATACGCACCAGGATAGGATTGATATTGATGGCTTTCATCAGTGAGGCCAGCAACACGCTGCCATCCACACAGTTTATCTGCGAGGATTCCAGCGCATCGTCCAAGGTACGGACGCGCTGTGTATAAACCACATTGGACGAAAGACTGGTATTGGTGGTGGAGCTATACTTAAAGTTCCGCTTTTGCAACACATTCCACAATGCATAGACCTGTTTGTCCACATTCTCCGACTGGTGTGCATTACCTTGATACCCAAGAAAACGATTGACGATACGTGTATCCAAGGCTTCACGCAATAATTTGTCAATCTGAGGATGCTCCTCGTTGACGTAGGCCGCAAAAAACTCTCCCGTATCGTGAAACTTCATTTTATCGTCCACATATCCTAAAGGGCACTCATTGATACTGCGCATCGAGATGGTTTTCAAACGCTGTGGAAGTTCTTTCTTATTCAATTCCGCCTTGACGGAGATGCTAACGGGCACTGCCTGATTATTATCACGCAAAGCCTGATAGTTCCATATAATATCCGGGAAAACCAGATATTCTTTCCCCGCCTTGGGTAAAATAAACTCAGATACAGACTGAGAGAAAAAAGGAGTCTCGGCCACTTCTATACGCAATTTGCTATTGGCATAACTGTTCTTCAGCCGGATGGCGATACACGACTTGGGATTTCCGATATAATCGGAATCGGCAGGTACGATTAAACTGGCATCTGTGGTTGCGGTAGAAAGAATGGTTGCAGGGAAAATATTACCACCCAGCTGGTCGGTAATCTCGAACCCGGATTTAAAAGGCTCATACCGATAAATAAAGACTGAAAATGCCATTACCAGTATAGCAGATAATATTAATGTGGACCATTGCCACTTGTTCAGTTGTTTCATATTCCACTTTTCTACACTATCTGTTAATCAGTTGTTTTTATGATTCCCCATCCACCATCATTCACTACAGACTACACTGATTGACACAGGTTCCATATCAAGCAATTGCTTTTCAATAGAAATAATCTGCATCAATCCGTGCAATCGGTGGCGAAAAGCTCGTTATCTCACTGCGATACTCTCTATCTCCACAAGTGCTCCTTTCGGCAAAGCCTTAACAGCTACAGCAGAACGGGCAGGGAAATCTCCTTCAAAATACTTGGCATAAACAGCGTTCATTTCAGCAAACAAAGACATATCTGCCAAAAACACGGTTGTTTTTACGATATTAGCGGTAGTCATACCGGCTTCTGCCAATACATTCTTGATATTCTCAAAAACCTGGGTAGTTTGTTCAGTCACTCCTCCCGGAACAAATTCACCGGTAGCAGGATCAACGGGAATCTGACCTGACAGGAATACCATACCATTCACTTCAACAGCTTGACTGTAAGGACCTATAGCAGCAGGAGCCTTTTCTGTAAAAATCACTTTTTTCATCTTTTCTCTATTTATAATTAAGTAAAAATCAAATTTGACGGGCTAAATTAGTATTTTTTTCGCTATTTCATGCAGACTCTGCTGAACAATCTGACCTATTTTTACGTTCATTTAACATCAGGGTTTTCACAGACAGAAAGGATGTTTCCCCACGTCGTTTTTTTTATTAATTTCATTAAATTCGGCAAAAAATCTTCTGTAATATGCATGAGATTAAAAAAAAATATCTACTTTTGTCCTCGGTAAATACGTCAGTTCCCTATCCGGGAAAGTCTGTTTACTTCCTGATAACAATCAAAACAACATCAATCCCATAATCGTAATTATGAGTGCATTTCCCCCTTCTAACACATTTTTGTGTAGATTGCGCTCCTTAATTATACCATTAAAAGATTATAAAGAAATATATTACTAATAACTATACTCTATGTATAACATTATTCAATTAAACGACAAAGACTTGTCGGAATTACAATCGATTGCCAAAGAGTTGGGTATCAAAAAAACAGACTCTCTAAAAAAAGAAGATCTGGTTTATAAAATTCTGGACGAGCAAGCCATAGTCGGAGCAACCCAAAAAGTAGCGGCAGAAAAAGCCAATGAAAGTCAACCCCGTAAAAGATCACGTATCAACGTTAAAAAAGACGGTGACAAGGTCTATACTGCAACCAAGGACAAGGCACAGAAACTGGAAGCCAATACCCCGCAGCCTGCCGCCGCAGCTGCCGAAACAGTAAAAGAGACTGCTCCTGTAGCGGTAACACCACAAACAGAAGCCGTGACCGAAACAAGCGCGGAAGAAAAGACACCTAAAAAAAGAGGACGCAAACCGGGTAGTAAGAAAGTAACAGCCAAGACAGAAGAACAACCTGCAACGAAAACGAAAGAAACTGCAAAAGAGGAAGTGAAAGCTGAAGCACCGGCGAAACCGACACCCAAAAAAGCAAAAAAAGAAGAAACACCGGCTATTCCCGAAGAAAAAGAAGTGATTCTTCCCGAACTGGAATTCGGCAGTGAAACCGATGATTTTATTCCCATCGAGGATCTTCCTTCAGAAAAAATAGAACTTCCTACTGAGTTGTTCGGCAAATTTGAGGCTACCAAAGTAGAAACACCGGCTCCGGTACAGACACCTGCCCCCAAATTCCAACCACGCCAGCAGCGCGATCAAAATCAGAAGTACAACAATCCGCGCAACAATAATTACAACAATCCTCGTCAGGCAAACAATAATAACAATACGACGGCTGAGGGAGAAGCGTCTGCCAGCATTCCTCAACAACCGGAACGCAAACAGGTGGAAAAGCCTTACGAATTTGAAGGTATCCTGACCGGTACCGGGGTATTGGAAATCATGCCCGACGGATACGGTTTCCTCCGTTCATCCGATTACAACTATCTTTCCTCACCCGATGATATTTACGTTTCACAATCGCAAATAAAACTGTTCGGTTTGAAGACCGGTGATGTAGTGGAAGGCTCTATCCGTCCGCCCAAAGAAGGAGAAAAATATTTCCCGTTGGTAAAGGTGGAAAAGATAAACGGTCTGGATCCCGGATTGGTACGTGACCGCGTTCCGTTTGATCACCTGACCCCGCTGTTCCCCGATGAAAAGTTCAAACTTTGCAAAGGAGGATATAGTGACAACCTTTCAGCCCGTGTGGTAGATATGTTCTCACCTATCGGTAAAGGACAGCGTGCTTTGATTGTGGCGCAGCCCAAAACCGGTAAGACGATCCTGATGAAAGACATCGCTAACGCAATAGCAGCCAACCATCCGGAAACGTACATGATCATGCTGCTTATTGACGAACGTCCCGAAGAAGTGACAGATATGGCGCGCAGCGTAAATGCCGAAGTGATCGCTTCTACATTTGACGAACCGGCAGAACGTCACGTAAAGATTGCAGGTATCGTACTGGAAAAAGCGAAACGCATGGTAGAATGCGGTCACGATGTGGTAATCTTCCTCGACTCTATCACCCGACTGGCACGTGCATACAATACCGTCTCTCCCGCTTCCGGCAAAGTATTGTCCGGTGGTGTGGATGCAAATGCCCTGCATAAGCCCAAACGTTTCTTCGGTGCTGCCCGTAACATTGAAAACGGTGGTTCGCTGACCATTATCGCAACCGCACTGATTGACACCGGCTCCAAGATGGATGAAGTAATCTTCGAAGAATTCAAGGGTACAGGTAACATGGAACTCCAGCTGGACCGCAACTTGAGCAACAAACGTATCTTCCCGGCAGTAAACATCGTGGCATCCAGCACCCGCCGCGACGACTTGCTGCTTGACAAGACTACTTTGGACCGTATGTGGATTCTTCGCAAGTATTTGGCAGATATGAATCCTATCGAAGCCATGGATTTCGTAAAGAGTCGTTTGGAAAATACCAAAGACAACGAAGAATTTCTGATGAGCATGAACTCATAAAAAATAAATCTTTTTTATTAAATGACGCAGGCTGTACCTTTTCATTAAGGTATGGCCTGTTTTTTTATTATACTTCAATCAATATGTCAATGCATCAATTTGCTAATATGCCCATTACCACGCAGAGTAGAATGCAGCAAATTGACACATTAGCAAATTATCCAATGGGTACAAAAACAGATTCCTTCCGTCTGCTTAAAAAGACCTTTAAATCCGGAGAACCCATGAAAACAAAAATGATCTGCTTTATCGCATTTATCAGTTATACCTTTTATTTAACCGCAGGAGATATTTATGTTTCTCCCTACGGTAACGACAAAGCTGCCGGTACACGCCAATCTCCCCTCCAGACTCTGGAACAAGCCATCAAGCAAGCGCGCGAATGGAGGAGATTGCAATCACCCGAAACAACCGGAGGCATAAATATCCTATTGGAGGAAGGAATATACCCACAATATAAAAGCCTGTTCATCCGCCCCGAAGATAGCGGGACAACAGACTCTCCCACTCGTATCACCACTGTTCCCAATGCCCATGTAGTCTTAAGTGGCGGAGTTCCTGTGACAGGTTGGAAACAAGGATGCGAAGATACCAGAATACCAGAAATACTTAGAAATAAAATATGGGTAGCGGAAGCGCCCCGTATGGGAAACAGGATATTGGAAACCCGACAAATGTGGGTCAACGGAGCAAAAGCACAGCGGGCCGCACAGTTTCCCGACGGAGTAATGGAACGCATGATTGATTTTAACCCTGAGGAAGAGACGATCACCATTCCCACTCCACAAACAGCAGGGTTGAATGCCGCTTCACAAGTAGAGATGATCGTTCACCAACGTTGGGCCATCGCCATACTGAGAGTGAAGGAAATGATTACTGAAGGGGCAAATACAATCGTCCGTTTTCATGATCCCGAAAGCCGGTTGGAGTTTGCCCATCCCTGGCCTCAACCTGTCATTGACGGAGAAAAAGGAAACTCCTCCTTTTGTCTGGTCAACGCTTTGGAGTTATTGGACCAGCCCGGAGAATGGTATCAGGATTATCCTTCCGGACGCATCTATTATTACCCGCGTCCTCACGAAGACATGACGAAGGCGCAAGTCATTATCCCGGCTTTAGAGACTTTACTGACTATAAGCGGAACATTGGAACGCCCGGTAAGGAATATACGTTTTCAAAATATATCTTTCGAACATACTTCATGGATGCGCCCCTCCTATCAAGGACACGTTACATTGCAAGGAGGTTTCCATCTGCTGGATGCTTACAAACTACCCATACCGGGGTTGCCTGAAAAAGCGGAACTGGAAAATCAGGCATGGATAGGCCGTCCCGAAGCTGCAATACAGATAAAATGCGGCAGTCACATCGACTTCGACCATTGCAAGTTTCAGCACTTGGCGGCTACGGGAGTAGACTATGAACGGGCCGTTTCAAATTCGGTGATCGAGAACTGTCTTTTCACGGATATTGGTGGCACAGCCTTACTGGTGGGCACCTTTCCCGATGAAGGATTTGAAACCCATGTGCCTTATACACCTTTTCATGAACAGGAATTATGCACGGGAATCACCATACGGAACAACCTGATTGAGGAAGTGACCAATGAAGATTGGGGAGGTGTAGGCATCGGTACCGGATATGTAAAGAATATCCATATCGTACATAATGAAGTCTGCCACGTCAATTATTCAGGTATCTGTGTGGGCTGGGGATGGACCTTACTGGAAAGCGGAATGAGCGGCAATCGGATTGAAGCCAATTACGTCCACCACTTTGCCCGGAGGCTGTATGATGCAGGAGGACTTTATACCCTCTCCAACCAACCCGGCTCCGTGATGCGCAATAACCGGATTGAACATTTAATTGACGCGCCCTACGCTACCAACGACCGTGCGTTTTACATCTACTTTGATGAAGCGACGGATGGCTATACCGTAGAAAACAACTGGTGTCCGTCCGAACGTTTCGACTCCAACCGTCCGGGACCTCATAATGTGTGGAAGAAGAATGGTCCGCAAGTAGATGAAAGTATAAGACAAAAGGCAGGCAGGGTCGCTGTAGGTGGGGTGTCACAACCAAGAATCATTATAAAAACAAAATAACAAAAAGAGAATGAAACCAACCAATTACCACTTATTCGATTTTCTGGACTTTGATCCCGATCTGTCAAGAGACGAATCATTATGGAAAGCATACAAGCCCACCTCTGTCTATGAAAAAGACGGGGATATCTGTATAAACGTCCCCTTTCAAAAGCAAGTGCTCTCTAACGATATGGCGCCCGATACGACATCGCCCCGTGAAGAGTATACGCTGGTCATCCGTCAGTACACCTCAGGTATCACCCGGCTCTTTATCGGATTCGGTGAAGAAAGCATGACGGATCAGTCGGAAATGCTCCAATTCAGTGACCGGGTAAAGAAACTCCCTTTGCAAGTGACACAAACAGAAGGGGAATGGTTGATCACTACCCAAGACGGAATCCAACGGGCACTTATCCATGTAAAGCCCCCGGTACTGGACCGTTGGAGCGAACTGCTGCCCGATCCTCAAGAGACCTTGGATCTTCGCCTTTACCCCGACGGCAAACGTGAAATCCGACTGGCTGCCTACGACCACTTCTCCCCTCCCCGTTACGATGCACTGCCACTGGCTTTCTGCAAACGAAACGGAGTGAAGGAACGTGCCACCCTTTCCTTTGAATCAAAACCCGATGAATGTTTTGCCGGAACAGGGGAACGCTTTGCCAAAATGGACTTAAGCGGACAAACGTTCTTCTTAAAGAACCAGGACGGACAAGGCGTGAACAACCGCCGTACCTATAAGAATATTCCTTTCTACCTCTCCAGCCGGATGTATGGAACATTCTATCACACCTGTGCCCACAGCAAGCTGTCACTGGCCGGACAGTCCACCCGCTCGGTACAGTTCCTGAGCGACCAGGCCATGCTGGATGTTTTCGTCATAGCAGGCGACACGATGGAAGAAATCCTCCGGGGTTATCGGGATCTGACCGGATATCCTTCCATGCCCCCCCTCTGGAGTTTCGGCATCTGGATGAGCCGCATGACCTACTTCAGCGCTGATGAAGTAAATGAGATATGCGACCGGATGCGTGCCGAACATTACCCCTGTGATGTCATCCATCTGGATACCGGCTGGTTCAAGACCGACTGGCTGTGCGAATGGAAATTCAACGAAGAACGCTTTCCCGATCCCAAAGGGTTTATCCAAGGACTGAAGAAAAAAGGATATCGCGTGTCCTTATGGCAACTCCCCTACGTGGCGGAGAACGCCGAACAGATAGACGAAGCACGCAAAAACGATTATATAGCTCCGCTGACAAAGAAACAAGATTCGGAAGGTTCCAATTTCTCCGCTTTGGACTATGCCGGAACCATTGACTTCACTTATCCCAAAGCAACCGAATGGTATAAAGGACTGCTGAAGAATCTGCTGGATATGGGCGTGACCTGCATCAAAACCGATTTTGGAGAAAACATCCACATGGATGCCCTCTATAAAGGCATGAAACCTGAATTGCTGAACAACCTGTATGCATTGCTTTATCAGAAAGCCGCTTATGAAATCACAAAAGACGTAACCGGTGACGGCATCGTATGGGCACGCTCGGCATGGGCGGGATGCCAACGCTATCCCCTGCATTGGGGAGGTGACTCATGCAGTTCATGGGATGGGATGGCAGGCTCACTGAAAGGCGGCTTGCATTTCGGGCTTTCCGGCTTCGCCTTCTGGAGTCATGATGTCCCCGGATTCCACACATTGCCCAACTTCATGAACTCTATAGTGGACGATGATGTATATATGCGCTGGACACAATTCGGTGTATTCTCCTCCCACATCCGTTATCACGGAACAAACAAACGCGAGCCGTGGCATTATCCCGCTATCGCACCTATGATAAAAAAGTGGTGGAAGTTGCGCTATACGCTTATACCTTATATCGTAGAACAAAGCCGTAAGGCCATCGCAAGCGGAGCACCTCTCTTGCAAGCTCTGATTTTTCATCACCCCGAAGACAAATTGTGCTGGCACATCGACGATGAATACTATTTTGGTAACGACTTCCTGGTAGCCCCGGTCATGAACAGCGAGAACCGCCGGGATGTCTATCTGCCCGAAGGGAAATGGGTGAATTTCTTCACAGGTGAACGCTTGGAAGGAGGACGCTGGCTGAAGAATCTGGATGTCCCTCTGGACGAAATGCCCGTATATGTACGTCAAGGAGCGACCATCCCCGTTTATCCGGATGAAGTGGAATGCACGGACGATATGGATTTAAGCAAAAGCATCGGTCTGCACATAGACCCTCATTTTAAAGGAATATTTAAAAACTGACGAATATGGAAACCTGGAAAACGAATTTAGACGAAACAAAGAAACGATATATAAATTGGTGGAACCATAAAGGAATCATACTGAACATGTGGGAACACTTTCAGGAAGGTGTGAAACCTCATGCGGATATCCCTGCACCCTCCCCGGCAAAAGACCTGAATCAGAAATGGTTCGATCCGCAATGGCGTGCAGAATACCTGGACTGGTACGTGGCACACAGCAGTCTGAAAGCAGATATCCTGCCGGTAGCCAATACCCAGTTAGGCCCCGGTTCATTGGCAGCCATCTTGGGCGGCGTGTTCGAAGGAGGGGAAGATACCATTTGGATTCATCCCGATCCCGATTTCAACGATGAGATTGTTTTCAATCCCGAGCATCCCAACTGGATCTTGCATAAAGAATTGCTGAAGGCATGCAAGGCGAAAGCAAACGGTCACTATTACGTAGGAATGCCCGATTTGATGGAAGGGCTGGACGTACTGGCCGCCTTGAAAGGTACAGACAAAGTTTTGCTGGATACCGTGATGCAGCCCGAAGTGCTGGAACAGCAAATGCAACAAATCAATGATATCTATTTCAAAGTCTTTGATGAACTTTACGACATCATCCGTGAAGGGGACGAAATGGCTTTCTGCTATTTTTCTTCATGGGCTCCCGGTAAAATGAGCAAATTACAAAGCGATATTTCTACCATGATCAGCGAAGATGATTATCGTCGTTTTGTACAACCCTTTATCCGCGAACAATGCCAAAAGATAGACTACACCCTGTATCATCTGGACGGTGTGGGCGCCATGCACCATCTGCCCGCCCTTCTTGAAATTGAGGAACTGAATGCCATTCAATGGACTCCGGGCGTAGGTGAGCCACAAGGAGGATCACCCAAATGGTACGACCTTTACAAGAAGATCCTTGCCGGAGGCAAAAGTATCATGGCTTGTTGGGTAACCTTGGACGAACTGAAACCTTTGCTGGACAATATCGGTGCGGACGGTGTGCATCTGGAAATGGATTTCCATAACGAGAGAGAAGTGGAACAAGCGATGCGCATTGTCGAAGAATACTCCTCTTCTTCCTCTGACGTATCCAAAGAAGACCTTTCGAAAGAAGAAGCCGCTGCAACCAAACAAGAAACAATCGTCATCAAAGACTCCGTGGCAGCCGGGAATGAAGCCTTGAAACCTTTATTCAATGCCATTGTGGACGGAAAGCTGGAACCGGCCGTAGAAGTAACCAAGAAAGCCATCGCCGAAGGAGTACAGCCCCAGGAAATTATCAACAACTACATGATAAAGGCTATGGGCGAAGTGGGACAACGCTTCCAGGACGGAAAAGCGTTCGTGCCCCAACTGCTGATGGCAGGACGTGCCATGAAGGGAGCTCTGGAACTGCTGAAGCCTTTATTGCAAGGGAGTGCCTCGACCACCATAGGCAAGGTAGTCATTGGAACCGTAAAAGGCGACTTGCATGATATCGGCAAGAACCTGGTGGCTTCCATGCTGGAAGGTTGCGGCTTTGAGGTAATCAACATAGGCATAGATGTATCTTGCGACAAATTTGTGGAAGAAGTCAAGAAAAACAAGGCAGACATCCTGTGCATGAGTGCCTTGCTGACAACAACCATGACTTATATGCAGGAGGTGATCAACGCTTTGGAAGCAGCCGGTATCCGTCATCAGGTAAAAGTAATGATAGGCGGCGCTCCGGTAAGCCAGGGATTTGCCGATGAAATAGGTGCGGACGGGTATAGCGACAATGCCAATACGGCCGTAGCGGTAGCCAAAGAACTGATGGGACTTCATCAATAAACGGAATATTCATCTTAATCTGATACATGAATTATGCACGCTAATTATTTAGATACGTTAGATTGGGGCATTCTTATTGCCTACTTTCTGATTCTTATAGGCATCGGTATATGGGCCAGCCTGAAACGCAAAAAAGGCAGCAGCCTTTTTCTTGCCGAGCGTTCCCTGAAGTGGCATCACATCGGTTTCTCCATGTGGGGAACCAATGTGGGCCCTTCCATGCTGATAGCCTCTGCCAGTGCCGGGTTCACCACCGGCATCGTTTCGGGCAATTATGCCTGGTATGCGTTTGTTTTCATCTGCTTGCTGGCTTTTGTCTTTGCCCCCCGTTATTTGGGAGCGCGTATCACCACCTTGCCGGAGTTCATGGGGCGGCGTTTCGGACAGTCCACCCGCAACATTCTTGCCTGGTACACCATTGTGACGATCCTTATCTCGTGGCTTGCCCTGACCTTATTCGCCGGAGGTATCCTTATCCGTCAGGTTTTCGATATTCCCATGTGGCAATCGGCATTGATCCTGCTCGTTATCTCCGCATTCTTCACCATGGCCGGAGGGCTGAAAGCGGTAGCCTATACCAATGTATTCCAGATGCTTCTGCTTATTTTCGTATCGGCCACGCTTACTATAGCAGGGCTTTACAAGGTGGGTGGAGTCAGCGCATTGGCCGAAGCGGTTCCGGCCGATTACTGGAACCTGTTCCGCCCGAATGACGATCCCGCCTTCCCGTGGCTGCCCATTATTCTGGGTTATCCCATCATGGGAGTCTGGTTCTGGTGCACAGACCAATCCATGGTACAACCCGTATTAGCAGCCAAGAATCTGAAAGAAGGCCAAATGGGTGCCAACTTCACCGGCTGGTTGAAGATACTGGATGTTCCTCTCTATATCCTTCCGGGTATCATCTGTCTGGCACTCTACCCGGGCTTGAAGAACCCCGATGAGGCCTACATGACTATGGTCACTAACTTATTTCCTGTAGGCATGGTGGGGTTGGTACTGGCCGTATTGACCGCCGCACTGATCAGCACTGTCGGCTCTGCCCTGAATGCGCTGAGTACCGTCTTCACGATGGATATTTATGTCAAGAAATTCAGGCCACTTGCCAGCCAGAAAGAGATCATCCGTACGGGACACGTGGTTACAGTGGCGGGAGCACTGATTTCGGTGATCATCACCATTGCCATAGACAGTATCAAAGGATTGAATCTGTTCAATGTATTCCAATCGGTACTGGGATTTATCGCACCGCCTATGGCGGCTGTTTTCCTGTTCGGCATCTTCTGGAAACGAACTACCACGATGGCTGCCAACATGGCATTGACGCTTGGCACGGCGTTCAGCATGGGAGTGGGTATTCTCTATTTATGGGTATTTCCTGCGGAAAAATATACAGCATGGCCTCACTTCATGATGCTGTCTTTCTACCTGTTCGTTATCATCAGCGCAGGCATGATCTTGGTATCCTTATGGGATAAACATCGACAAGAATGTACATTAAATATGAAGAAAGTCATGGAGAAGCCGGCTAAATCCGTTATCCTTGCATGGGCGTTACTGGCTATTGTCATGGTCGGGCTTTATCTATTCTTCAATGGGCATTAAAAGAAGGTGCAGAAGGCTGAAAAGATTGTATTTTTATATGCCTGCATTTGGTATTCCACTTGGGTGGTGAGGCAGTCCCACCCCGGTGAGATTGCAGCTCCACCCCGGTGGAACTGGAGTCTCACCGGGGTGGAATATCAGATGAAAGTGGTTGTTATAACAGATGGAAATGGCTGTTATACCCTGTCTGATAGGACAGGAGATTCATTAAGGTTGCAACAAATTGCAAAATCAATGAGATTAATAACAACATCTAGCCATTTGGGAACTCTGATTTTTGTAGTCATCCTATTATCCTCGCTGCTTCCGCCTGTAACATCTATCGTACGTACAGAGACCGCAAGTATATTCCAGTTTACGGACACCATCCCCCAGGCCTATTACTCCACTGACCGATTTTATAGGAAGCATCAAACTGGAATCTGTCAACCGGATGCCGCAAGGTTCCGCTGAAGGAAATAAAGGGAATAATTTCTTTTGCTCCGACACATGCCAGCCGCAATATCCGGGACTGAAACGGTTGGTATGCCTCCACCCTCTGTCGCGGATGTATTCATCCAACGCAATTTCCATACAATCCGCAGTCTTCTCGGCTATGACACTTCCTATGGCATCCGCTATATAAACCTTTACCATATCCCCCTCTTGCTGCAACGTATGCTGGAACCTTTCAAAACCGGTTCCGGCAGTCGCGGTAAAGAAAGCGAAGGATTCCGAACCACGCAGCTGCCGGGTGATTATTTTACCTATACTGAAACACGTATCGCCGACAGAAAGCGAGTCTTTCGATTCATCCAACTCTCCACCAGATATGAAAAAACAAAAACGGGGAGAAGTTACTGCCTCCACCCGTCCAAGCACCCCACGGACTTCTTTTTCTACCGCTTCGTCGGGTACAGCATCTGCATACCCCATTGCCTCATAGAGTTCGGACAATGAGATAGACAGATCAGCAAAAGAAAGTTCTTTTTCAAGCATTATTGAATTCATTTAATGCGGCAAAGAATGCATCAATATTTTCAGATGGCGTATGAGGCGGTGTATCACATCCGCTGGAGAGCACGAAGTTGGGATAGGACTTGGTAGCCTCCAACAGGTCGAGTGTGGCTTTCTTCATCACCTCCGAAGTAGCAGCCTTGAACAAGCTCACCGGATCAAGATTTCCCATTGCAAGAGCATCCGCAGGTACTTCTTTCAGAGCTTCGACCATATCTATTTTATTTCCAAAATGATAAGCGGCAGCTCCTGTAGCTACCATTGCCTTGGTACAATGACCGGTATTTCCACAATTATGCAGAATGACTGTGAAGTGATCGTCCTGCACTTTCTCTACGATCTCCTTAATGAAAACAGACGAGTATTGCGTGCAGTCCTCATCAGACAAGAGTCCGGCAGCCGGTTCGGCCATCACTACCCCATTCACTCCTGTGGCCTTCAATGCCATGCAGTAACGGAGAATGAAATCCGAACATTTCTTCAACAGCGAATTGGCCGCTTCCGGATTGATATAAATAAGCATCATGATTTCAGACATGTCATACAAACGTCCTGCCAAAGAATAAGGACCGATGCAACCGGCAAAGACAGGTCTGTCTGTAATGGTCTTGGCTGCCAGCATATTCGCTTTCAAGTACTGGGAAACTCTTCCTTTATTCAAGGCAGGAATTTCCAGTTTGTCAATAGCTTCCTCATCATTGAGAAGACGCCCCACCACACTGGGAACCTCATTTTCGGGGAAGACAATCTCCGCTCCGAAAGCCTCGGCTTCTACCGTCAAATCCATAATCACGGTTGCGGCGGCTGTGGGATATTTCTCACTCAATGCCTTGATGGCGTTGTAATGCACTTGTCCGTCAGTAACCGCATCGCGCACCGTTTTCCCTATCATCTCTATGCCCGGATGGGTCATGATGGGCATAGCCACCACCTCTTTCTTTTGGATAATTTCGTTTATCCACTCTTTCATATTCAGTTTACTCATGGTCTTTTTATTCTTTATTTATTCTGTTATTGCAAAAGTAAGTCTTTTCTTTGATAATCTGCTGTTCCCTTTGCTCTTTCTCATTCAAAAAAACGGTATAAATCCCGTTACAATACTACAGGGATTTACACCGTTTTTCATCTTATAGACTTATGGCAATTTATGCAAAAGATGACGATAGTATGTTTCAACATCTTTCCAATGGTAGAAAGGAGCAATATCCGTTTCTACAGGGATGGTAACTTCTTTCTCGCAATGCATGAACTTCACCAGTATATCGTCAGAAGCTTTTTTTCTGAAGAAAACCAACTGGACGTTTGCCGCCATCGGAGTGACTTTGAAATTACACCATGCCTGATAGAATTTATCGGGATCCGTTTCGGCTTTCCACATATCGCCCAATTGAAGCAACGCTACCAAGGGAATGATATTTCCATCGTGCCCAAAACGTAATGTCGCCGCATGGATCCCGGATCTGATCGCCTCATCGGCCGAATCCAATATATTTTCAAGCAATGACCGGGCACTGGCCGTCATTATTCCACCATTGGCAGGTGCAGGTCCGTCACATACATAATTATGATAATTGCAAACTTGCCAAAGATCAAATAATTCATCTTTCTGAAATACATCATAAAGACTCACCTCTATCTCTACATTCTGCAAATCTGAAGCAATCCAATAAAGTCCCCACATCAATTCATCAGGATTCACATTCTTACGGATATAGTCAGGACTATTAAATAAAGAAGTGACCAAACGATCGGGACGAGTATGGCTTTCTTTAAACTTTCTATATTCCTCATACCAAGGTCCCTGATGAGAAACAAATTTCACAGCTTCCGGCGTATGATAATTCATATATTTCATATACCTGGCACAAGCTTCGCGCCGGATCTGCAATGCCGGATTGAGTTCTTTCAACCGTTCACAAAAGGCATCCATACTCAATACACATCGCAACACCACGGTAGAACGTGCAGACAGAGCAGGAGATCCCTTGAATACCTCGGGATAGTTCTGAAACATTCTTTCAGCTATACCCCGGTGTTGCCTCACACCCAAAGGAGTCAAATCTCCTCCATGTCCTTCGGCATCTTCCCACACCACTGCCATTCTTTTGCGAACGTCTTCTCCTAAAGCAGTCAAAGCTCCGGCTTGATGCGCTTTCTCGAAAATATCAACCACTGTCTTATAATCCTGCTCCGATTGAATCCATCTGGAACCGTGTCGTGCATAATGACTGATATAGAACGGTTTATAGCCTTTAGGCGGAGGAGTCGCGATAGCTTCCTTTACGGGATAAGCATAGTACACTCCTCCCGTTTGGGCTATATCTTCCAATATAGCCTCACGAGTGGACTGGGCAAAACCATTCAGGTGAATGCCACACAGACAGAGGAACAGGACACTATATTTAAAAAGCACCAGTGTTTTCATATTCATTAATTATATCCCTCATTCTGACCAAATTCATCCGGGTTCAAGATGGAGTCCAGGAACATCTGAGGAATAGGACGCCATGCGTGATGCGGTTGGATCAAAGGAATATCCGGATTATGAGCTTTCACATATTCTACCAATTTTCCGGTTCTTTTCAAATCAAACCAGCGCATGAATTCGCCGCAATACTCACGTGCTCTTTCTTCCAAAATAAAGTCGATCGTCATCTTGTCCACTCCTACCTCCATTTCAGCTTCCTTGCCCGGTACAGCCGCACGTCTGCGTATGTCATTGATACGTGCTTTAGCTATCTCCTTATTTCCTCCAGACTTCATGATCTCACATTCGGCAACAATGAAATACATTTCGGGCAAACGCATGGTAATCACATCATTTGCACCTACCTGCGAATTGGTAGGCAATCCTTTGTTTTCAAGATTCGCATCTTCGTACTTCAGCAAGGTCGGGAAGTGAATGTTAAAGTTGGCACTCTTGCTGACACTTCCATCGGCTGCATAGGTATCATCGATATCGACGACAGCGTATGGCAAGTTACGTTTGTCGGCAATCTTCTTCTTGGTGAAAAGCAGCGCTGTTTCTCCCGGCTGAATAACCTGACCAATCATAGATGACGGTTTCTCAAAATAGTCCAACTGATCCTTAGTCCAGGCATAAGCTTTGGGTGTATTCAGTTTATACTCTTCACGGAACCAGGCATTGTAACGGGCATCTATATTCTCATTATACAATTCCAACAAATAACGGGTAGGCATCATCGCCATACTGCCCGACTTGGCATTCTTGTCATTTCCATATTCGTAATCCTGCACCATACCTGCTCTTGCCGAATAACTGGCATGGAAATACATATGCATACGGTTCGGGTTTTTAGCTTGCATATTCAATGAGGACTCGGTAGAGTGGGTCACAACGAACATAGCCTCTTTATTCGTTTTATTATTATCCGGATCAAAGACTTCGGCAGGTGTATTATACAAAGACACCTTCAATGCGCTCTGGTTATCAATCACATATTGAGCCGCATCCTCAGCGATTTTATAATATTTGTCTTTGTCTGCCTGACTGTCACAATAGGAAACCCGTGTCAGTGCGATGCGCGCTAATAAACCATAAGCCGCTTTTGAGGTCGCACGACCTACATCTTTAACAGGATAAGGATCAACGGGCAGATTATCCACCGCATTTTGCGCATCAGTCAGCATTAAATCATACAAATCTTCATAGCTGCTGCGATAACAGTTCATTGAAAGACTTTCGGCAGAAGTTTCTTTGGTCCTAAGATCCACGTTACCGTAAATTTCAACCAAATGCCAATAAGCGTAAGCACGCATGAAACTTAATTCACCAAAACGGATATCTCTCAGTTTCTTGTCTTTGAATTCCACTTGGTCAATCCGTTCCAAACCGGCATTACAGTCGTTTATAATTTCATACAGACGATTCCACGTGTTCTTAATCTGACCAACCGAAGCCGTCAATTCTTCATATTTAGACATCTGACGACCATAACCGCAATTGGCAATATTGATCCAAAGATCGCCACCACCGTTCAGCAATAACACAAAATCTTCACGTCCATAAAACTGACCGCCCCAAAAAGCATAAGCCGAATTGACAAGGGCCTCAAAACCCGCCTGTTCTTTGTACACGTTATCCGGGGTACTTCCGGCAGGATTGTATTCCTCCAAATCACATGATTGCATGCCCAATAACAGAGCAGCACATGCTACAAACATATATTTTTTACCGTATTTCATAATAGTTATTTCTTTTTTATCTGTTAGAAATCAAGATTCAAACCAAATATAAACTGACGCTGCAACGGAGCTTTAGCTGATCCTCCGCGTTCTGCATCGTAATCCTGAATCAGATGATTCTTGGCAAAAGAGAAGAGATTATTGGCGGTGACATATGCACGAAGTTTGGACACGCCCAATTTTGAAGTCAACGATTTGGGGAACGTGTAACCCAGTGATACAGTCTTGATCTTCCAATAAGAACCGTCAATGTAATTCAAAGTCTGATAACCCAGATAGTTGTAGAAATTGGTCTGAGCAGGTCGCGGAAAATCATTGGACGGATTCTCCGGCGTCCAATAGTTCAAGTAAGCAGGAAAGTTACCTTTTCCCTGAGGATCATAAGAACCGGTCAGTTCATAGTCAATCATCTGTCCCCAACGAGCGATAATATATACATTCAAATCAAAGTTCTTATAACTAAAGTTGTTGTTGAATCCACCTGTCCATTTCGGTGACTGGCTACCCAGGTAAGTTTCATCCTTATCATCAATAATATAGTCGCCATTCAAGTCTCTCAGTTTGATATCACCCGGTTTAAAGGGTTGTGTCTTCTTTGAATCTTTAAAATATTTAGCTGCTTCTTCAGCCTCATTTTCCTGCCAGATTCCCTCATTAATAAAATGATAGAATGATTTCAAAGGACGTCCAATCAACAAACTAGTCGTAATATGCGAATCTGATCCAATGATGTCTTTGCCATCAATCAGATCGGTAATCTCTTCATGATTGGCAGCAAAGGTAAGAGTGGAGTTCCACTTAAAGTTTTTGTTATCCACATTGACGGTATTTACCGATACTTCAATACCACGGTTCATGGTTGCACCGATATTTTGATACATCTTGAACGGAGTTGCGTTACTACCACCCATAGAAGTAGGCAAAGTACGGGGCAACAGGATATCAGTAGTCTTTGTCTGGTATAAATCGACAACAGCCGAAATACGGTTATTGAACAAACCGATATCAAAACCCAGATCCCAAGTATTGGACATCTCCCAGCCTACATTCTCATTACCTACATATTCATTGTATATATAATAGGTATAGCCATTATCCTGGAAAGCAGAGTTTGTTTTCGGAGACAAGCCTGATTGAGTTCCGTAAGCCATGATACCTGAGTTACCCGTCTTACCCCAACTTAAGCGCAACTTCAAGTTGCTCAGTGCTTCCACATTCTTCATGAACGCTTCATCACTAACGCGCCATGCAGCAGCTACAGAAGGGAAACTTGCCCATTTATTGCCTTTAGACAAACGTGAGTCACCATCCCAACGATTGGAAACTGTCAACATATAACGGCCTTTATAACTATAGTTGAAGCGCAAAGCATACGAGAAAGTCTGATGCTGTATATAATCCGATCCGATGACATAAGAGCTTTTATCATTGGCTCCCAGATTATGCCATAAATAAGAATCAACCAACTGGCCTTCACCTTGCGCATTCACTGATGTATATTTGGATTGTGTCCACGAAGTCAATGCAGTGGCACCAAAAGTATGATCTTTGACGGTTTTGTTATAACTGATAATATTATCCCAATTCACAAAACTCTTTTCGGAAGATTTGATTTTGGACAGTGACGTTGAATTCTGTCCCAAACGGTCAATAGAACCGGCCCCTTCAAAATCCTGCTTACGATAAAAAGCATAATTGGTTCCTAAATTAGAACGGAAAGTCAATCCTTCAATAGGGGTAAAATCCAGATACCCATTGGCTATCAAATTGGTTTTCAGCACATGATGTCTTGCAGCCACTTCAGATGCCTCATCCACCAACGGACTCACCTGTCCATTCTTTCCTAATGGATATTCCACCACTTTACCGTCTTCATCGTATGCTTTACCAAGAGGTGCATTAGTAGCAGCACGCCATAACACATTCTCGGCACGCTCATCCTGTGCATAATGAGTGATCTGTGTGGTCGCTCCTACTTTCACGGTCTTGCCCAACTTGTGCTCAATGTTCATACGCAAGTTGTACTTATCCATTTTATCATTTTTGAAAGAACCCTTTTCCTGATAATATCCGGCAGACAACATCGCGGTTGTCTTTTCCGTACCGCCCGAAGCTGTAACCTGATGGCTTTGAACAAGCCCTGTATGAAGCACCTCATCTATCCAGTCAGTCCACTCACCGTTCTGAATGGCCTGCCATTCCTCCACAGTGAAAAGTTTCTGGTCATCGGCGGTAGAATTCCACTGACCGCCGGTACGAGCTGCTTCACGACGCACCTGCATATAGTCTTCACCACTCAGCATATCAGGATATTGCGCCCAACCGTTGACACCGAAATAACCGTTGTAAGAGAATTTGGTCTTACCTTGCGCACCTTTCTTGGTGGTGATAATGATTACCCCATTAGCACCTTGCGAACCATAAATTGCCGTAGAAGAAGCATCTTTCAGCACTTCGATAGATTCAATATCAGCCGGAGCAATATCCGAGAAATCACCTCCCTGCATACCATCAATGATAAACAGCGGAGCATTGGCAACATTGTTACCAAACTCATCTTTCACATCGGACAGTGAACGCTGTCCACGGATATTAATGGTTACACCCGAAGTAGCCTTACCTGAATTACGTACAATATCCAAACCCGGAACCTGCCCCTGCAATGCTTCCATGGCATTAGATGCCGGTGATTTTACAATATCAGCCGCCTTCACTGAAGCAATAGAACCTGTAAGGTCACGTTTCTTCATCACGCCATAACCCACAACGACCACTTCATCCAAAGCCTGCGTATCGGTCTCCATTTTAATGTTCAGCTGATTGCTTTTTCCTACCGTTATATCCTGCGTTTTATATCCTATATAAGATATGACGAGAATATGCTTACCTGAAGGAACTTCCAAAGAATAATTACCGTCAAAGTCGGTAATCGTACCCACCGTTGTACCTTTCACCAGTACGGATACACCAATTAACGGCTCCCCTGTGTCATCTATGATTTTACCTGTAACGGTACGTCCTTGCTGGACAGACTGAACCAATTCACCGGCAACAGGGTCACTTGCATTTGCATAAGAAAATGCAGACGGCATACATAATGCTGCCGATAACCCTAAAATAATGGGAGTACGTCTGATATTACTTTCCCAATTTTGTTTCGGACTTTTTTTCATGCTTTTCATTTCTGTTATAATAGTCAACAAAAGTTTATTTTATTATATCTATTTAAATGACGCATGTAAAAAGCCCCTGTACCCAAGCTTAATCACAAAAATACGTTAAAACAAAAGTATATTTTCTTTCATTTAGTATTTATTTTTAACTGGATCACAAATCTAAATTTATAAATACCTGATTTTAGCCGATAAGATTCTAATACAGGTAGCCCCACGAATTATCTCCCTCCAACTCCCATTCGTGCACAATTTATACTTACTGTAGTATTACTGTGAGGCTTCAATTCAAAGCCATGCTCCGATTATTTATAAGAACATAAAAGGATTACATAGAAACCACCTCCAATCTTTATATACGAAAAGACAGAACATCCCGATAATCAAAAGACCAAAGACCTCATCATATTAACAAATAAAAAAGGAGGATTTTCCGAAATGGAAATATCCCCCTTTTATGTCACTATCAAAAAATTATATTAATAACCATTAGTACCGTATTCAGCAGAGTTCTCTATCTGATTTAAGAATGTATATGAGATAGGACGTAAATAATTCTTCTGGCTAAAATTTACGGCAGCACGAGGATTATATTTAGGCAATCGAGTTTCAAAAGCTTTATGTCGTTTCAGTAAAGCCCAACGGGTAAACTCACCACACAATTCACGAGCATATTCATCCAACACATCATCCTCTGTAGCAGTAGTCAATTTCATATTAGCTTCGAAATCAGCTTCATTACGACAAGCACGCTTACGAAGAACATTCAAATACTCAGCTGCTTTTGCACCATTTCCCAAACGTTCTTCCGCTTCAGCCGCAATCAGATACACTTCAGCCATACGCATAATAAACATGTCACCAGTTTTGCATTGCAAATTACTTCCATAAAAACCTCCCTCGAAATTAAAATTAAACTTATTCAACGAAGGAAATAAAGTATAGGTATTTGTCTGCTGGGCATCAATAAATGTTTCCTTGTATTTACCATCTGCTGCAAACAAATCATCAATGTTCACACAAATATATCCTCGCTTTGCTTTTTCAGCATCACTCAAATACTCTTTTGATAAATAAACGATAAAACGATCTTCATCCTCTGCTAATGGATAAGGATTCACATAAGGATTCTTCACTTTAACCAACTTATTGACATCACCAGAATATTCTCCTTTAGGCCATACACTGGCAACATATTGATTACCACCATTAGAACCTAGATTAATAGCATTAACATCAACATATGGATATATCTTCTTTCCTACAAATTTAGAATCAATGCCATACTTAGTGCACAAATCTTCAGTTAATGTAATTGTTGCATTCTTATCATCGTATGTGCGCCATCCAGCCTGTACCATGGAGAACAAAGAAAAAGCTGTTGTAAATGAGTTTTCCCAACGTTTATCATAACGTGCATCAAAACAGTCCACTAAATATTTAGAAGGCGCATAATAATTATTATTCACACGACCATAGAAGTAATTTTGCTTACTGCCCACAGGATAAATATCACTCAATTTATTAGGATCACAGAATGTGAAAGTAAATAATTTATTCGCTCCATACGAACCATATGTAAAAGCATCAGTTCCTGCCTGGGGTCCCGAAGCTATAAACAAAGCTTCTTTATTGTTACGATTATTACTTTGTGCCCATACATCTTCAACATCATCATACAAATATGCATTATAAGAAGCCATATTGGCAATCAAGTCTTCTGCAACTTCTTTCGCACGCTGCCAATAAGAAACACCATTTTCGCTTAAACCTTCACCTGCTCCCTGCGCATAAGCTCTGGCCAACAAACCTAAAGCAGCTTTCTTTGTTACCCGGGCATAATTACCATCCATAGGAGTTGTATTCAAGTCAGCAGCAGCTTCTTGCAAATCAGTTATAATAAGATTGTAAATTTCCTCCTGTGACGAGCGAGTGGGATTCATTATTTTGGTATCTGTTGACTCTGTAGTTACTAACGTCACATTGCCATAATTGGTCACAAGTACCAAATAATAATAAGCACGCAAACACTTTGCTTCAGCTACTACAACTTTCAGTACATTCTTATCTCCCTCAGTTACATCTGCTGCACGATTTATCACTGCATTACAAGTATTAATACAAGCATAAGCTTGAGAAAACAGTTTGTCTGTAGCATTAGTACTAGTAGTCAACCCTTCATAATAGAACAATTGCTGCAATGTTGTTTTATTATTTTGGGTAAGCCATAAATCTGTACCGGTTTCCGCTACAGCCAAATAATCGGAAGCAGAAAACATTTGGTCATAAAGTGGAGAATAGCAATAAGTACCCAAATTTTTCAAGCCTTCTACAGTTTTCAACTCTCCTTCTCCAGATGTATCGCTAGGATTATATTCATCCAAAGAACATGAGTACATAGCTGCTGCTGTGCAAATGGCTAAAGCCATGTTATATAATGATCTTTTCATTGTCTTTTGTCTTTAATGTTTTTGTTAGAATGAAACATTCACACCAAATACCAGTTGCTTGGATAATGGATACTTCAAAGCACCATTCATTTCAGGATCATAATCTTTCAACAAATGACTTTTAGCAACGGTCAATGGGTTAGTAATAGTAGCATATAAACGGCATTTGCTGATGCCGGCATTTTTCAACAAACGTTCCGGGAAGGTATATCCTAAAGTAATATTCTTTATTTTAAAGAATGAACCATCTACATAATTCAAACTACCATATCCTATATAACTTTTCGTTTCACGATTAGCATTTAATGCCGGGAAATCATTTGAAGGATTAGATTCCGTCCAATAGTTAAAATAAGTAGGGAAATTACCCTTACCTGTTGAATCATACCAACCTAACATTTCATAATTAATCATCTGTCCCCAACGGAAATAGGCATAAATAGTCAAATCAAAATTCTTGTATGTGAATGAATTTTGGAAACCCATCGTCCATTTGGGAGCATTGTGACCTAATACTTGCGAATCAGCGTCACTATAAGTATATTTATTATCTTTAGTATAATAGATAATATCTCCATTCTTGTCAGTCAAAGGCTGACCATCATCCCCTACTTTATAGAACTTACCATCGGCTTCCTTAATCATTCCTGGCACATTGATTTTAATATCACCAGGAGCACAGCCAAATGCTGCTGCATCTGTTTCTTCACCCAACTGCCACATACCATCAATTTTTGGAGCATAGAATGAATTTACAGGATAACCTATAGACAAGTAATAGTCTTCATTCTTAACATGGTCTGCCGTACCGCCTATCAATGATTTTACTTTTTCATTATTCAAAGTGAAAGTCAAAGCAGAAGTCCATGTAAATTCTTTATTAACAATATTACGTGTATTCAATGTTAATTCCAAACCATGATTCTGTGTCTTTGCAATGTTCTTGCTCATATAATATAACTTAGAAGCATTGTACGCACCATTGACAACCGGCAAATTCTGCTTCCAAATTACACCATCCGTATTTGTTATATAATAATCGGCACTTAAATCAATACGGTTATTGAAGAAAGATGCATCCAAACCAATATTCCAGTTATGAGATCTTTCCCAAGTCAAATCAGCATTCGCTACATTCTCTGAAAATTTATAGCTGTTTGTTTTTTGACCGCCCAAACTATAATATCCATCCAATTCTACAGTCGCAACAGAAGAATAGGGATCAATAGATGCTGCACCAGTCACACCATAACCCAAACGCAGTTTCAAATTATTCATCCAGTTACTGGTCCCTTGCATAAATTTCTCGTCCGATATTCTCCATCCTAAAGACACGGCTGGGAAAGTACTCCATTTATTACCTTTTGCCAGTCTTGAAGATCCATCTTGACGAACCGATGCAGAGAATAAATACTTACCTAAATACGAATAATTGATACGTCCTACCAAACCTAGCCCTTTAGACATAGTATAATTGGAATAAACAATTCCCGTACCATCCATGTTATGCCATAAGTACGAATTATTCTTTATATTATCCTGCTTTTGCCAAGACTTATCCGTTTGATTATGATTCCATGAGGTAACTGCTGTTACAGTAAATTCATGGTCTTTCTTGATATTAAAATTATAAGTGAAAATGTTTTCCCATTTATAATTATAGCTTCTGTTCTGATCAATCTGGGCATAAACACTAGCAGAAGTACCAGAAGCATTAGGACCATCTGATGCATAATATTGATAGGAACCGATACCTTGGAAATAATTCTTTTTATCGTACCCTAGACTAGCGTTCAACCGTGACTGGATAGTCATTCCTTTAAAGGGACGAATCTCAATATAAGGATTTAAAAACAGCTTGAAATTTTGATTGTTATCACGGTATACACTTTTATCTTGATTCAATAATAAATTAATAGTATTTCCATCACCCGGAACCGGAGTTACATTGATACTTCCATCTTCATTGTAAACGGTTCCCAAAGGAACAGACACTAATGAATTAATAAATCTGGAATATGCTTTATTTCTATAGACATAAGATCCTTGCATATTCACACCAACACTTAACCATTTTTTTATTTCATGGTCAATACGCATATTGGTAGAATATACTTTATAATCATCACCTGTAAATTGTCCCTGCTCATCTGAGAAGTTTAAAGAGAAATATGCTTTTGTTTTTTCCGTACCTCCTGAAACCGACAAGCTATAATTTTGTGTAACGCCAGTCTGCAACAGTTCATCAGCCCAGTCTATATATTGTCCGTTCAAATGTGCCTTATAAGCTTCGGGGGAAGAAAATAATGCCTCATCCGTAGAATATGTTCCGGCAATTTGGTTTGCTTCACGAAGTACATTGATATAACTGTCACCACTACGCATCTCAGGAACCGTGGCCCATCCGTTGAAACCGACATAGGCATTCAAATTGATATTAATTTTTCCTGCTTTACCACTTTTAGTAGTAATTATAATAACACCATTGGCACCTGCCGCACCATAAACAGCTGTCGAAGAAGCATCTTTCAAAACTTCAATAGACTCAATATCATTAGGATTCAATGTAGAATAATCACCCGGCATACCATCAATAATAAACATAGGATCACCGCTAGCTGTAAATGAACGAGTTCCACGCAATTGCAATTTAGGCCCTTCACCCGGTTGCCCTGAGGCCTGAGTTATATCCAACCCTGCAACACGTCCTTGAAGTGCTTGCATAGGATTAGTAGCAGGTGTCAAAGTTATATCTTCATTTTTAACGGAAGAAACAGCGCCAGTCAAATCCCGTTTCTTAACAGCACCATAACCAATAACTACCACTTCTTCCAAAGCCTGAGTATCCGGTTCCATCTTAATAGTGATCTGGGTGTTCTTACCTATGGTCACAGTCTGAGTTTTATAACCGATATACGATACCTCAAGCATCCCCTTACCTGTAGGAATATCTAAAACGAAATTTCCATCGAAATCAGTAATCGTTCCAACAGTAGCTTGTCCTTTCACTATCACGGACACACCAATCAACGGTTCTCCTGTTTCATCCACTATTGTACCTTTAACTGTATGCGTTTGCAAAACAGACTGCACCGACTCACTATCCATTCTACCACCCACATTTGCATACGAAAAAGCAGCCGGCATACATAATGCAGCTGATAATCCTAACACAACAGGTGTTCGTCTGATTCCGTAACCCAACGGCTTAGGACATTTCTTCATGTCTTTTCTCATTTTTCTATGGTTAACAAATTAATTAATAATCCATATGATTTATCTCTAATGTAGTAAAAATACGATGTTTTAGTTTTCTCTCTTCAGATAAAGTCATTACTTCCATCGCTTCATCAGAAACCAATAATACATTCTTGGCCTCTTCAAAGACTTTCAGCAGTTCTGCATGCTCCTTTAAAAGCTTATCCCAATGAAAAGCCATTTCAGGAGCATCATCCAGAACATACTTGATAAAGTCGTCATCCTTCAAAAAGTCTTCTACCTTGCTATACACCTTTTTTGTATCCACGTTACAATCATTTTTCATTATGACGGATAGTGGTTCAAAGTTGTACTCACCTGAAAACTTAAAATATTATCCTACCAATTCCCTTAATCTTGTAATACCTCTATGCATCAAATTTCGTACCGACTGGTAATTCATATCCATAATGGTACAAATATCTTCATATTTCTTCTCTTCTATATAATATAAGGTAAGTGCCTCACGTTGGCGCGGAGATAATTGAGCCAACAAATGTTTTACTTTTATATTTTCAAAACAACTTTTTTCCTTTTCCAAATATTGATTCTCTACATCATCACCTGCTGCAACGGGATTCAGTTCCTCAACAGCGGTTTCCGACATGAACATCCGTCTGCGAAGTTCATCACATAACTTGTTTTTCAAGGAAATGAGGAGGTATGATTTGAAGTTGTCAATGATACCCAATTCAGCCTTCTTTGTATACAATTTTACAAAGACATCATGAATGCAGTCCTTCAACAATTCTTTGTCAGTAGTTAACTTACATCCATAATTAAATAGAAGATTAATATGCATATCATATAATGTAGAGAATGCACTTACATCTCCAGATTGGAAAGCGGTTACCAAGCAAGCTGTCTTATCATTTAAGTTTTGTTCCATCACAGTATACTAATTATAGGTTGTTTTGATGATGATGCAAAACTAGGGAGGATACGCTACTTTTTTAGGTAATATTTGATTATTGGACCGAAAAAACAGATAACCTGCTGAAAAACATATATGCTAAATAATACAGATTTTCATTAAAAAGGAGAACCAAAATAAGTCCGGTTCTCCTTCCATGTACTAAATTCTATGAAACCAATAAATACAATCTTTGTTCTCCTCTGCTTTAAGCATATATACATCTTTAATATTCAACCGTTTAGCAATCACCGTTATTGCTCCGGTCTTCGGATCAACAGACTTCAATATGTATTTTCCAGGTGATAAATGAACAGGAATATCTGTTGCAGAATGGGAATAAATGATACTTCCAATACCAGATTTTACCAGTTTCTGATACTTATTTGTACCAGTATCCTCCATATCCATAGCAGCCGCATCAGTTAAAAAGCTTTCATCGGCAACCGGAACAACCGGGCAAGAGCCACTTGCCATGAAGACAGCCCAAGCCATATCCGGATAATTCTGCGCATAGTAAGTAACCGCTTTTTCCGGGAACTTCTTACGATATTCACTCACCGCCCGATAAGCTTCATCAAAAGTAACTTTACCTACTTTCATTTTACGGGCATGCTGACGGGGAGCCAGGTTCTTTCCACCTTCGGGAGCATAAAGACCATCCACTTTATAGTGCCAGTAACGAATATCAATAATGTCAACTAATTTCGCACGCTGCGTATCATTCAGAATGGCATCTTGAACATCCTTTGTCGCACTTAACGCCACGGTCGCTTTCTTACCGGTTTCTTTCTCCCACTCTCCTATCACATCCAGCCAGAATTGTACAAAATGCAACGGACCGGTAAACTCCGCACTGATCAGTTGTACCACATTTGCATCATCGGCAAAATTATCCAAGCATTGGCGAATATACTTTCTATGAAACTCACGACGTACCGGATGACTGATATCATAAAACATATCCGCTACAAAGATACGTTTGTCACCGGCAAAAGGAACAGGTTCAGGCATATCGGTCTGATTGATATTATTGGCCGACCGCCAAGGACAATCTACCCAATGTGCTCCCGCCTCCAAGATATTATGCTGGAAGTAATTCTCATGGAAAAGCAAAAGACCTTTCTCCGCCCCTTTTTCGGCAAACTGCTTCAACCGGTTCCAATACCATGCATTGGGACGGTTCAAATCATACTTGCTCAATCCTTCCCAAGCAGTACCTTCTCCACTGCGGGCAAACGGTTGTTCGTAGAATGGTCCCCACACATCTCCATCACGGCGACGGACACGCTCATGATCGTCACGACGACGCTCATACCACAAACCGTAATTATGATCTAAAACCAAAATCTGATTCCTCACCATATAATTCACCGTAGAATCAATTCTATCCGTCAGCCCAAGTCCTTCGCGTCCCGGCACGAAACGGGTAACATGTGGCTTGGCTTTAGACAAGAAGCTGGTCCTCAGTTTCCCATTCCACCAAGGAACCTCCTGCCTGCCGCCTACCAGTAACCGGCCATCCACCTGCATACGTCCATTAATAATGGCAAACAGATGATCCTCTTTTTCCTTATATATAGGTGTCTTGAACTTCAAATCTTCTAAAGATTTCAGTTTTCCAGAAGACACACTGGCTGTATAGGGTGCTTCCTCAATCCATTTTTGCATAGTAAGACGGGGAGTATAAGCTTCCTTTGCCATCTCCATTGCCGCTTCTACGGTAGGACTGCTGGTTGCGTTGGTAGCCCTGGGAAGAATACGTGCCTGGTCAGAACAATCTTTATTCAAACGTGCCGCCAACTGTGCATAAAACAAGCTGCGGGGATGTACGTGATTATTTGATTCCGCCCATTGGCCGTCACCCGAGAATTGCGCCCAACAACCGTATGCACGGTTTACCGCATCTCTTGCCGGTGAATAACACTCTATCCCGGCAGCTGTACATTGCCAGAAAAGACTGTTGCCTGTATTCCAACCGGCACCATTTTTATCCTGTCCCAAATTCTTAAACACCAAATCATGGCCATCAATGTTTACCACATCAAATAATAACCCGCAAGCCCAGGAATCAATAGAACCGCTGAATCCTAACGACTCTTCCGAATCACACTGTACAAAAGCATTCGGACCTGCCGCACAAAATCCGGCTGAGAAATCATGAATACCCTGTTCAGAATAACAACGCTGAAAAAGTGTCTGCTGCCCCATAGTATAAAATGTACTGCGACGCATTCCACCTATCTCTGAAACAGGTTCTGTGGATACACAATCTTCTACAGTTGTTTTAGAGCCGGTACGCTGTACAATCACAGCACTTCCTGCAAAGTGCTTAAAATTTACCCTGCGCACCCAACAGTTTTCGGCATTTTCTATAGATACCCCCGTCCAGCAATGATCCTCATCTTTAGGATACTTCTTATCATAGTCAGAAGCCAATGTCAGATTCTCCAAACCTGCTTCTGCGATTCTGCCCGGCCAATTATAACGTAACACTTTGACAGTTCCCCATTTATTATCCAAAGCCATTGTCAAAGGAGCATCCAAAGTCAATTGGTTTCCATCCGCCTTACTTACCAATCTATCCCAAACCAAATCCATCTCTCCTTCTTTCCAGCCCAAAGCGGAAATACCTCCACCAAAAATATCACAACCGACAGAAGCAATCCATTCTTTCGTAGAGGGACGGACAATCCGGACCCGCTCTCCGGAAACCAGCTGTACATTATTGGTTACCTGAAAAGTACAAGTATTTACAGGAACGTATGATGTCAACACATCCAAGGTATCCGTAACAGCCAAATCATTCCGCCCTTCAATATAAAGCAAAGCTCCTCTGTCCACTCCCTTTTTCAACAATACGGTCTGTTCCCTGTCACTGCCGCGCAGCACGACTCCCGACACAGAAATACGCAAGCTCTCATTCAATTCAAAAGTTCCTTTATCCAGCAAAACAGCCCCACGAAAACCATTTTTATCCAAAGCCAATGAAGATACATAGTCAATGGCACGCTGAATACGAGAGGAATTATCTCCAGGCTTCCATGAAACAAAAACGGCATTCGCCACATCAGGTATAGGGTGTTCCGAGTTACGGTAACCGCAAGAAGAATAATCTAGAATACGGTTTCCGCGTTCATCAGTCACATAAGTCAGTTTTTCTTCCTTCACCTGTAAAGGAAAGGTTTGCGCAGAAATCCGCGCAAACCCCAAACTTAAAAATCCAAATAATAATAACTTATAATTCATTTTACATCAAACTTTTACGTTTTGCCAAAGTATCATGATTGTTCTTTATATCCGTCCAATCCACTTTCTTTGCAGGATCTATGCCATTAATGTATTTTTCAATATTGGTATACCCGTCACCATTACAATCTTTTACCGCATCACCCGGATCATTAGGATTGAGTCCGTATCTCACCTCCCAGACATCCGGCATACCATCACCATCCGTATCAACCACAGGAGTACCTTTATATTCGGGCAAACCACCTACCTGACGGGGATCTGTAATGATCCCTTGTTTATAAGAGTCAACAGGAAGACGTCTTTTTACATAAGTACTAACGAATTCAGGAGCGTCTTTCACGTAAATAGCTTTCCCTGTCTTCACCGTCTTCATCACACGGGCATCCACCGCATCCCTTTTAGGGAAAGTAGCCCCGGCATTTTCCAATACATAATTATAGGCAGTTTTGGCATCCATAATAGTCACATGGGGCATTGAGAAAGGCTCGTTTACACGAATTTGATCTGTAAACTTCCCTGCGTCCGGCATATCGTACACCTGCACGCCGCCATCCCAATTATTCTTTGTCACACGCGCATTACCTTCCACTACATTTCCGGCTACATATGCTTTACCAAATGTATCCGGTTTCTTCTTGTCACGACTTGATTCGGGTTTCACAATCCGGTGGGCAATCGGCTTATCTTTCGGAGTGATAGGCCCCGGTTTAAAATAATTATTAATAATATTCAAACGGCTGGTTTCATCTCCCCCGTCAACAGAACGGTTCCACCAATTAAAAGTCACATTGTTTACCAGATTAAAATCCTCATTCATGCCAATGGAACAGTTACGGCTGATATTGGATGCGAACAAGTTACGGCAAAACATACTGTTATGCCCACCTATAGTCGCCCCGAAAGCATGATTGTAACAATCCAAAGCTTCCGAAAAAATAGAGTTCTGAATAGTTATGTTGACAGTAGGAAGCTTCAGACCATGCCCTGTGGAATCGCGATTGTATACATGGCGGTAAACAGACATGTTTTCATCCAGTCCCCAACTGGCAGAGCAGTGATCGATAATAACATTACCCACACAGTTACCTCCCAAAGCATCATCCCGGAAGAACACATCCTGCGCCCCCCGACGGAAACGCATATGGCGGATAATAATATCATGCGTATCAAGCAGGAAAGAGGCTCCTGTTACACAAACCCCATCCCCCGGAGCTGTCTGACCTGCAATAGTGATATACGGAGCACGGACGTTTATAGGGGTTTTCAGCCGGATAACGCCCGAAACATTGAACACAACAATACGCGCGCCACCGGTCTCACATGCCTCACGCAATGTTCCGGGCCCACTGTCGGCCAGCGAATTGACCACAATTACTTTTCCTCCACGTCCACCGGGAGTATAGGCCCCTCCCCCTTCTGCCCCGGGAAAGGCAGGTATGTTGCTCTTTATTAAATCCTCCGGTTTGGATGCCCATGGTTTATAAGGACGTCCTTGAACAGCCTCAGACATTACTACAGGTAATGCTTTCGCCCATGCCTCATCCGATTTCCGGTCTATTTCCTTTTGTTGTTCTTCTCCTCTGATTTTTACCGAATCAGGAATTACAGGATACTGTGCCGCCACAGGCAACACACATGCAGTCAATGCTGCCACTGCAAATAGTTTCTTTAGTTGATTCATTTGGTCGCTAAATTATTATTTTTTCTATAACTTCGTAACATAACACCCTGCTTTTAACATGATTCAAACACACATTGCGAGTATTTCTATATCAAAGACGGAACAGAAAGCCTGTTGTACTCTCTATCCGCACATAAAAAAAGAGCTTGACACCGTTTCACCGGACAAGCTCCTTTTCCGCTTTTCAATAAACATTAATTTATATCTTTCCTCCACGTGCCTTGATACGTTCATACCAAGCCTTACGTTCTTTCACTAAATCATATCCCCGCTTAGAGAGGTAATTATTAATCCGGCCTTTGTATTTGCCGAAAGCAGCATGTTTCTTATTTGAATTTTCAGCATCCATGGCAAATTCACGGGCTTCAACAAGCCATGCCATAATCTGCGCTTTCTCTTCTTCTTTCAAGGTAGGAATCATGTCAACCGTAGCTTTATAAGTTACCATTACCACACCATAAGTCATGCCATCTTTCACTGCATCTATCTGCTTGGCATCCAAATAGAGCGAAAGATCGGCCGGGAAAGCGAAATGAGTACGGTAAAGCGCCGCATCCTTTTCAGCTTCGGCAGCTTTAACGGCTTCTTGTTTCGCATCGCCCGTCAGGGTTTCTTTTGCCAGCTTCACTTTGGCATCGCGCGTTTCGTATATGTCATTCAGTTTAAAATAACGGTTGGCTATGATAGTTGTCACTTCACGGGCGGCAACGGTATCTGTCAACTCCAGTTTATCTACAATCTTCTGCGAACGTTTCACAATAGATTCCACGTAAGCCGGATCGCGGCCTTCACGGTCCAAATCCACTGCTCCGGCGGTAATGACTACCGCCATGAGCAACAGAAACATTATACCTGACTTTTGTATCATATCCTGTCTTCTTTCCTCCGTTTATTACATCAACTTTCCTTTAGAAGCCAATGTATCATAATTGTTTCTCAAATCAGACCAGTCAATACAATTTCTAGTGCTGATACCATTAATATATTTCTCAATATTTGTATAGCCGTCACCGGTACAGTCCTTATTAGCATCCGAAGGATCATTAGGATTCAAGCCATTTGCCTTTTCCCATTCATCGGGCATACCGTCACCATCCGTATCCACATACGGAGTGCCTTTGTATTCCGGATATCCCCCCATCTGGCGGATATCGGTGATGATACCCTGTTTATAAGAATCTTTCGGCAAGCGGCGATATTTAAACTGTCCGTCTTCTCCCATTGATTTAGGAGCCAGCCCGGTCAAATCACCGTTAGCATCCTTGGCCATCTTCTTATCATAATAAGGAACGCCTGTTCTCACTTCCTCTACAATACGTTCATCCACAATATCACGGCAAGGAATGTTGGCACCTGCATTTTTCAGTACAAAATCGTATGCATCATGTGCGGAAGTAATGCGGATGTACGGCATTTCAAAAGGACGGTTGCTACGCATATTCTCCGTATATCCATCTGTATTCGGCTGAGTTTCAATCTGGATACCACCTGCCCAGTTGTCCTCTGTAATGGCAGGATAGCCTTCCATAATATTACCATCAGCATAAACACGGCCATACACTTTATGATCCAATTTGCTTCGTCCCGCTTCGGGTTTCAGGATGCGATGCCCCACAGGAGTATCTTTCGGAGTGGCCGGTCCCGGTTTATAATAGTTGTTTATCATATTGAACATAGCGGTATAATCGCCACCGTCCGAAGAGCGATGTACCCAGTTGAACACCACATTGTTTACAAAATTGAAAACACCATTCCAACCGACGGAAGGATTACGTCCCGAATTACTTGCCCACAGGTTACGCATAAATGCACAATTCTCACCACCTAAAGTGCTGCCGAATGCATGATTGTAAGTATCCAGCGCTTTTGCCGAGATAGTATTCTGTATGGTAACATTTACGGTAGGCAGTTTCAGATCTTTTGATTCATATTGTCCTTCGCTGGGGTCGTACATATGGCGATAGAAAGAAATGTTCTCATCCAATCCCCAAGTACAAGAGCAATGGTCAATCATGATATTTCCAATCGGGTTGCCTCCGAAAGAATCGTCACGATGCCATACCTTTGTTTCGCCACGGCGGAAACGCATATGGCGTACCACTACATCATGCGTATTTACCCAAAAAGACTCTCCGGCAATACATACCCCGTCACCCGGAGCTGTCTGTCCTGCAATAGTGACATATGGAGCCCGGACGATAATGGGAGATTCCAATTTAATAATACCTGAAACATTGAAGACAATGATACGTGCTCCACCTGTCTCACAAGCCTCACGGAAAGAACCGGGACCACGGTCATTCAAATTAGTCACGGTAATCACCTTACCGCCACGACCGCCGAAACTGTACATACCTCCTCCTTCAGCACCGGGGAAAGCAGGAATTCGTGCCTGCGGCAAATCGTATGGACGGGAAGCCCACGAAATATACGGACGACCTTCTCTCGCTTCTTTCTGTACAACAGGCAATGCTTTTGCCCAGGCTTCGTCAGAGCGGCGACGTTCTTCACTCATCATTTTCTGGTAGGCTTGCTTCGCTTCCTCAGTCAACTGGGGATACTGGGCCATTGCCACTGGAGCAATAAAAGTAGCCATACACAGTCCTAAAAACATTTTTCTTTTCATACTTTATTCTTAAAAAATTATATCTGTGCTATAAGTAAGTTGGAATTTATATTCCGTTCTCTTTTTCTTAACAATTATCTTTTTCAAGACGCACTTTTCGGGGATATGTACTCAAAAATGCTTGTATCTGTCATAATAAACTAGCAGATATAAAACTATCGTATTAAATTATTTCCTAGCATCCAATATGCCTTCTGATTCATAATAATCCAACCATCCTTTTGATTGTTCCAACCACGGATTCATATTCAATACATTAGAGGGCAGACCGGACAGGTAATAGTTTTCCTGCCATGAAATTACTGCTTCCTGACCATTCACATTATCTACCGGAGTTTCTCTATCCTGTAAAACAAAGTGCTGGCTCCAGAACTCTCCCAACCTATTCATTTCGGCTTGTAAGTCTGCCGCATTATCCACATCTACAGGCTCAAAATCAGCAATGACAGAAACAAGAGGATCTGCCTTTCCGTCATAATCCTTCACTTGTAAATATTTACCCACACGGGCAGTACCATTTAACGGCTCAATACCCAAGGTAGTACAGGTGGTATTGTTATCACTTGCATCATCATTATACAGCATCCAACGCCATAAATCCCAATAACGCTTACCCTCATAAGCTAATTCCACCTGACGCTCACGCAGACAAGCCTTAATAGCTTCATTCTTATCGGTAATCGTTCCCAAGCCATAATTATTGGATGCAGGAATACCTACACGGGCACGAATTTCACCAATTGTTTTCACTGAATTACTTATATCCCCCGTAGCTGCATAACATTCTGCAAGGTTCAACAACAATTCAGCATAACGATATTCGTATACATCAGTGCCATCCCATTGATATGTGTTTGCACTATTTTCAGCCGGATCGGACATTTTACGTACTATCGCCGGACTGCTGCCTTCATTTTCCGTGTAATAATGCAACTGAGAACCATCTTCTTTCGTTTCACTCCAACGATAATTCCAAACTACGGCATCTGCATCCTGATCATATCCCCATTTCGCTCCGGAGAAAGTAAACGTGTAATAGAAACGCGGATCACGATTCTTGAAGAATAAAGAACGGTCGTACCCGTTTATCGCCTCACCGTCATCATTTACAGCTTTGGAACCATCCGCCATCGGGAAAATATCCAACATACCCATAGGAACATGATAACCGGAACCACTGCCACCCATTGTTTTCAAGCGGATTGTTTTCTGCCATCCACTATGTTCATCATTTTTAGAGGTAGAGCTAGCCAACAGTTTGACCATAATCACCTCCTTACATTCCTGATTATCAAACTTGTAGAACATTTCATTCCAGTCTTTGGCGGAATTGCCATACAAACCATAACCTTCGCTGCTCAAGAAAGCCTGTGCTTCTAGAGTAATATCCAACGCATCTTTCCAGCGTTTACTGCCTGTATTATTCCAATCTGCATTAAAGATAGGGCTTGCAAATACCAGCGCCACGCGGCTTCTGTATGCCAATGCAGCTTCCTTGGTCAACCGTCCATACTGGTCACTTCCCCATTCTTTACGAGTGGGAAGCAGATTCGCAGCCTCTTTTAAATCACTCAAGATCTGGTTGACACATGTTTCCACACTTTCACGATTATAATCTTTAGCTCCCTCACGGTCGGCCGCCATAAGCACTTTATTTACCACAGGAACAGCTCCGTATACACGTACCAGATCAAACAACTGCATGGCACGGAAGAAATAAGCCTGTCCTTTCGCTTTTTTTATGGCAGCTTCCGACAAGCCCTGACCATATTTATCAACCCCTTCCAGAATTTCATTGCAACTGCGGATACGGCTATATGGATCATTCTTTATATTCGTAGCCAGATTACTGCCAAAATAAGTTTCACAGTCCGTAGCTTTTTTCAAACTTCTGGAAGCGTCAAATTTCTTCTCGATACCCCATTTCTCCTCCGTATAAGTTGAATAGTCATTCCAGTTACCGGACAAGCCGTATGACTGTGGAGGGGTCATACCCGACTTATAAAAATAGTTATAATACACATTCTGAATATATAAGTCCAAATTAGATTCGATGCCGAAAGTCTTTTCCGGTGAATAACTGTCATACGGATTCATATCCTGCAAGAACTGGTCACTGCAACTGCTAAATGCCAATCCGGCTGCCAATAACACAGTATATAATATGCGCTTTTTCATATCAATGATTCTTTTTAATTTTAGAATGATACATTTACTCCCAACGACCACGTTCTCAATGTAGGATACAATGAAGTTGTTCCACAATACATATTACGATAATGATCGGGATACGGGTTATAGAAATCCCATAGATTATTACCTGTCAGACTTAATTTAGCCGACTGGATCTTTAAAGGTGACAACCATGCCTTAGGCAGCGTATAACCGATACTTAAGTTACGGATATAGCAACGGAACGTACTGATAGACCAAAAATCAGACGGTGCAATCACTGATCCTGATATTCTGTTGTCTAAACCTAAATTAGGATATTTCCCCGTCGTATTATTTCTTTCATCAAACATATCTTCCCAGAATGAGTCCGGTGTCCAAAGCATATCCCCACTGGATGTTGTGATTTTATTGACGTCAATCTGGCGATAGCCGCCCCATGAAGTGGCAATCATCATATTAAAGCTGATACCTTTCCATTCCGCCCCCAGTTTGGTGGTAAAACCATATGTCTTTCCACTCTTATTCAGTTTGGCATAATCCTGGGTCTTGGCAATACGTCCGTCGGGCCCCGACTGCGTACCATCCTCATTCAATACGCCACCCAAATCCTGATAAGCCAACATACCCGGTTTTAACTGACTGGCATCTTTTACGCCCAAATATTCCGGAGAAGTGCCTGCGGCTTCTGCATTGGCCGATAAATAGTTCCAATAATTCTCAATATCATCACTGTTCCGTAAAATACCATCTCCGGAACTTGTACCTCTCCATACTTTATACCCGTATGTAGGGAATATAGTAGAAGCACCCTCTCTTACAGAATTTTCCTGTATATAACTCGGAGCAGACTGGGGCCATTCTCTTACCCTGTTGCCATTAAATCCAAAATTCACTCCGATATTATATTTCACCTGATCTATTTTATCGCGCCAATTCAAAGAGAATTCACTACCAAAAGCATCAATACGCCCAAAGTTCACTTCTGTCAAAGCACCTCCTGCAAAAATAGGAGTACCTATGATACCACCGATATTCTGATTCAAGATGTCAGAGTTTATATCATAGTACACATCCACAGTCGCACTTAAACGGTTATTGAGGAAACGCAAATCAAAACCAAGATTAAATTTATCGGTATTATCCCAATGCGCATCAGGATTAGGAGTCGCTCCCGGCTTGATACCCGTTTGCAGGATACCACCGTTAGAACCGAATCCATATCCTCTACTAGGATCCAATGAATAGAGTTGCTTCCATCCCCATGCTTTGATATTATCTTTACCGGTACGTCCCCATGAGAAACGTACTTTCATGTATTCAAACCATGACGGCAGCAACTTCTTCATAAATTCTTCTTCCGAAGCTACCCACCCCACGGAAACGCCCGGGAAGAAGCCCCAATAATTGGCCGGAGCAAATTTAGTGGAAGCATCGCTACGGAATAGGAATTGGAACAAATACTTATCGGCATAATTATAGCTTACACGACCTAAATAAGACAAAGATCCCTGTTTGTATTTATATGTAATAGAATTACCTGTATCCATCGCTCCCGCACTTGGCGAAGTACCCAAATAACCATCCGGGTCAGGGTTATTAAACAACATCCGCTTGGAATGCATATAAGCCTGCATTTTTTCCACTGCAGCCATGGCGGCAATGCTATGCTTGCCAAACTTTCCTTCATAATTCACATAGAAGTTCAATTGCTCGTTTTTAGCCATCTGGTCTGAATATACCACACGAGTGCTTCCCGTAAATTCTTTTAATTGATAATCGGAAACAGACGGATGATCGCTATAAAAACGATTTCCGGGTGTCAATGCATCGCTTGCTTTCAGATAAGCCAACGTAAATGGCATAAATGCCTGCTCACTATCACTGGCACTACGCTTCAACGCATAGCTTCCCTTGAATGAAAGACCTTTGATAAACGGAACGGCATAAGTGACGGAGAAGTTGGCATCATAACTGAAATTATCATTCGTAGAATAAGAACCGTCATTATTCTCCATAGCAAAATAATTCCATGTACTCATTTTATTGCCCGATGTTGCATTACCCGCACTCGAGTAACTATTCAACAAAGGAGATGTATAATAGGTATTACCATCATCCAATGTTATCTCCCATGGCAAATAATTCGGCATATGAGCAAGAACCAAATAATCACCGGATTCACCGGGCTTAGTTCCCCCATAACCGTTCAAATTGCTTAAACCTTTGGTAAAACTCGATGTGGTTTCCTGCTGGTTACCCGCTATGGTTGCAGAAAATTTCAAATCGGAAGTCAATTTGATATCCACACCTGCACGGAAGTTCCATCTATTATAATCCTGTTTTCCAAGATTCGCCCCCTGAGTATAGTAAGAAGCACCCGCAAAATAAGTAGCTTTCTCGCTACCGCCACTTACATTGACCGAATGGTTCATTGTAAAAGCGCCGGACCAGGCTTCATCCAGCCAATTGTAATTCAAGCCATCCATCTCGGCCAGTTCCGCTTCATTATAAATTTTATTCATCCAGTTTCCATCCGGATCCATACTTATCTTATTATTGGCCAAATTAAAGGAATTGGCAAAACGTCCATAAGCTGCTCCTTTTAAGGTTTTAGGATGTCCCACTGCATCATTAAATCCGAATTTACCTGAATAATTGATTTTGGGAGCTCCTGATTTACCTCGTTTGGTCTTTACAATAATAGCACCTTGCGAAGCACGGGAACCGTAAATGGCAGCACTGGCATCACGAAGGACTGAAATACTTTCAATTTCAGAAGGATCAAGGGCATTGAAAGTTTCTAATGTCGGAAGACCGCTGTTGGCATCTATCTGAATCACATCATCGATTATGACCATCGGATTAGTACTACCACCATCTTTAGAATACGAGAAAGATTGACGAATAGACATAGTTGCCCCTTCACCCGGACGGCTGTCACCACCACTGATACTCAAACCAGGTATCTGTCCCGCTAGCGCAGCACCCAAATTCGACACCGGCAAATCTGAAATTTCCGAAGGAGTAATAACCCCGATAGATCCTGTCACATCTTTTGCTTTCTGAGTACCGTAACCGACTACAACCACTTCGTCCAGCATTTTGGAATCTTCCGTCAGCACCACTCTAAAGTCTTTTCCTTGTTTCGGAGCAATCGTTTGCGGCACATACCCCACAAATGAAATGACAACCTTCTTGCCCGAAGGGACTTGCAAAGCAAATCTTCCGTCAAAATCAGTAATGGTACCGTTTGTAGTTCCTTCCACCACCACACTGGCACCAATCACCGGTTCACCAGTTTCATCAACCACCTGTCCGGTGACAGTTTTAGTCTGTTGCACCGACTGGGATATAGGGAATCCTGTCTCAGCGGATACTCCCTGAACAGAAACTCCTGTCAGAAACAGACTGAGACAGACCACTTGTGTCAAGTTGCCAATCTTGTCCAGCTTCTGAAGAAATGCATTTTCATTCTCCATAGAATCTTTTTTAAAATTAAAATATTATCTTATTTTTCTTGTTGAAATATCTGTTTCAGATAAGCGACATTCGTCCCGAAGTTTTTCTTTACATTCCGGACTTCATCCTTATTCCGTGACCGTTCAATGACCAGCCATCCGCTCCACCCCATCTTATCAAGGGTATGCTTTACGGCATTCATATCCAGACGGGTATTATAAGGAAGAGTAACCCCGTCTGTATCCGTACAATGTATCTGACAAATCCGATCCTTTCCCAATTTTTTCAACTCTTTACAGAGGTCGCGTCCATTTTCCAACGCATTTTGAAAACTATAATAAATCTTTATACCTTTCGAATTAATTTCTTTCAACAGTTTTATATCCCCTCCGGCATCCAAAGGAGTACGGATACCTATCACTACTCCATCTTTCACTGCCATTTCTCCCACTTCGTGCAAACGGCTTACCAACTCCTGACGTGCATCACCCGCTACTGTCCAGTCCTCTTTTATGCCGCCTAATGGAAGGAAAGCCACTTGGGCCCCCATCACCTTCATCGTATTCAAACAATCCTGCACTAAAGCTTTATAATTATGATGAGTCAAGAAAGATTGTCCAAAGAATCCGGACATCGCCACAGAAGGGACTTCAATATGCTGCTCCTGTGCTGTTTCTTTAAATAATTTACAGAAATGGGGCTGGTGGAACTTATTATCAAAAGTATCCCGTTTTCCCAAGCCTCCCATGTCCATTTCTATGCCATCACCTCCTAGTTCCTTCATCAATTGAAAAGAACCGATCTTCTGACGCTTTAGCATCATCCAGTCACACGCAGCTATTTTATAGCGTTGTTTTCCCTCTGAATTCTGTGCTCCCAAAGGCAGTAACATAAACAGGAGCATGATTAAACTGATAATTTTTTTCACATTCATCGTAATCTAGTTATTGTTTAGAATTAAGACGCATCACAAAAAAGTATGTAATCACTAAATCTTAATAAAAACACAAAATAACTTAGAAAACAAATAAGACAATCCCGCAAACACAATGCTCGCTTGCATCTGTTTACGGGATTCCTGCTTTATAAGATCAAGAAATCAACCTTTACGCCATTCATTCATATATTCCCTCGGAGTCTGATCATATTTCTTACGAAAACATTTACTGAAATAACCGGAATCCTTGAAGCCTACGGCAAAAGCTATTTCTGAAATACTCATATCCGAATTTTTAATCAACTCTATTGATTTATTCAGACGAATCTCTTTCACTAAATCCACCGGAGCAAACCCGGTCAGGCTCTTTAACTTCTTAAAGAAAGCCGAGCGGCTCAGCCCGATAGTCGATGCTATAGTATCTATATTAAAATCACTATTATCCAGATTCTCTTCTATAACCTGATGAATCTTTTCAATGAACTGCACATCTTTCTTCACCAGGAACTGTTCGTATGTATCCTGTTCCTCCTTATGTTCTTCGGGCTGCTGCCATACACGTTCACGGAACAATTTACGTTCATTCAGCAACTGTTCGATACGTGCTACCAAATAGTCTTTGCTGAAAGGTTTGATGATATAGGCATTCGCTCCCATGCTTATCGCTTTGGTCTTCGCTTCATCATTACCTTTCGCCGTCAGGATAATCACCGGAATATGACTGATTTGGAAATCTTTACGGATGCGTTGCAACATCTCTATTCCATCCATATTCGGCATCATCTGGTCGGTGACTACCATGTCAGGATGATAAAGATGTACTTTCTTCAGCCCCTCCACACCATCATTGGCCATATAAATATTGAATTTATCTTCCAATTGCAGTTTCAACATATTGCATAAATCCTTATTATCTTCTACAATCAGCACGGTAGGCAAAGACGAATCGACAGGCTGTTCTTTCTCCTCCTCGCTTTCCTTGCCGGCAGAGGCAGAAACAGATCCAGCCTCAGGAACACTCACCGTTTCCCCGCCCATATAGAAATCGACTTCCGACGGTTTGTAATGCTCCTTACCCAGTTGCAATTCAATGGTAAAGACCGCTCCCTTCCCTTCAGGACTCTCTGCATAGATTTCCCCATGATGCAGACTGATAATTTCCTTAGACAAAGCCAATCCGATGCCCGTTCCCTGATAATAAGCGCCACGTGCATTGTCAGCCTGCGAGAAACGCTCGAAGATTTCGGAAAGCTTGCTTTGGGGAATCCCCACACCGCTATCTTCCACCCGTACATAACAATGCCTGTCATCATCCGACACTCCCATCGTGACATAAATATTCCCCCCGGCAGGAGTGAACTTGAACGCATTGGAGATGATGTTGCGGATCACGATGGCCACTTTCTCCTTATCCGCCCATACCATGATATCCTCACCGGCCAGCTGGAACGTGAAGCTGACTTCATTTTCTTCGGCCATCACCCTGAATTCTTTCTCAAAAGAGTCTACCATCTCATTCAGGTTGAACAACGACACATGCAGACGCATCTTGCCGTTCTGTATTTTACGGAAATCCAATATCTGATTGACCAGTTGCAGCATCTGTTTGGTATTCTTTTCCATCAGATCCACATATTGCATTCCTTTCTGAGATAGTTTCTCCTTTTCTCTCAGTTCCTGAATAGGCCCTTGGATCAGAGTCAGCGGAGTACGCAACTCATGCGAGATATTGGTAAAGAACTTGATTTTCAATTCGGACAATTTTTGTTCGATATACACATCATTCTTCACCTTAATCATGAAAAGAGATAATTTTATAGCCACCAGCAATAAGGCTACGGCTATAATCATATAGATAACATACGCCCACCAACTGGCCCACCAAGGCGGCAGAATGACAACGATCAACTCACGGAAAGATTCCAAACCGGGATTTGCCTCATCCAGTGTCTGTACTCTGAAAAGATACTTGCCGGGAGGAACATTGGTATAGGATGCTATACGGTTCTTCCCGTTATAGTGCCATTCTTTTTCATATCCTTCCAAAATATATTTGTAAGACACACGGTTCTGATTATTATAGTTCAACGCCGCAAACTCTAAAGTAAACATGGACTGGTTATGATTCAATGTAATCTTGTCTGTATAGGTAATGGACCGGTCAATAATGGGATGGTCCGTATAGCTGCGTATATCCCGGTTTGATATCTGACATCCTACAATAAATGTGTTATAATCAAATCTTTGCGTTTCCAGCTTATCGGGAGAAAAGGTCAAGATACCCTCTTTACACCCTACCCAGAGTTCTCCGTCCAGCGTTTTCAATGTGGTGCTTTCTTCCATCACAACCGGGGGAAAGCCATCGTATTTGTCATAGTTACGCACCTGGCTTGTCGCCCTGTCAAAACAAGAGAGTCCTTTTTCCGTAACAAGCCAAAGGAAACCGTTATCATCTTCTATAATAGACATCACCACATCATTATTCAATCCGTCTTCCCAGCCATACGATTTAAATGAAAGCTTATGCGTTTCCTCATCGTATCCCGACAATTTGCTCAATCCTCCACCAAACACGCATACCCATATCTGAGAGAACTCGTCTTTATAAAGCGCGTACACATCGCTATCGGCATAATTTACCCGGTTGGAACCACGATAGGTTTCAAAATCAATCTGCTCCACTGAGGCAAAGTTGTTTTTAAAAGACATCAGCCCGTCCATCGTACCTACCCACATACGCCCGTCATTATCCTCTATCATATTTCTCACTTCCATATAAAGGCCATACGTAGGATAGTTCTTGAATCCGTTATATTTATTCTTAAAAGTGACTTCCCCATTTTCCTCACAAAGCAGATTCAATCCTCCGTCCAAAGTACCCACCCAGATACGTTTCTTTTCATCCTGATAAGTGAAATACACATCATTCCCGCTGATCGACGACAAATCAGACAAATTATGCAGATAGCGTTTAAAACGGAAACCACCTGCAGCTTTCTCATCAGGAACAGCTTTCACCAATCCGTCGCCTTTGGTAGAGAACCAAAGGTTTCCCTTGTCGTCTTCCATGATGTGATATACATTACCTATATGCTCGTCACCTGTCGAAAAAACATGTTTGGTTACACCGTTCCGGTCCATCCGATAAACACTCTGCCAACGGGTGCCCACCCAGATATCGCCACTTTTTGATTGGAAAAGGGCTCTTACCCCTGTCGCATAATTTTCCCGACCGGCTGATTGCGGAGACAACGAAAGCAGATTGAATTGCTTCTTGGGGAAATTCATACAATACACCCCTTCATCGGCAGAGGAAAGCCACAATACCCCGTCATTATCCAACATCAGATGATAAAACTGCTGATTTGCCCTATCATTAGAAAGTTGTTTCAATTTATTAATATAAACCATCTCCGCATGTTCCCTGTCGAACAACCAGGCCTCTCCTGCCGGAGACAGGAAAAAGAGCCCTCTTTCGCCGGCATCTTCCGAATACAGGGTGGTTATCTTGCCGAACATGGTAAACGGAAACCGTTTTGCAGTATGGTTCAACGGATCATAATAAATCAGCGCCTTCTCATTTTCGTGAAACCATATTTTATCATACTGGTCTATGAATGCATGAGTTACCATAGCGTCATTCATTTCAGTATTTATCTTTTGCAACCTGCGCTCGGCCAAATCATATTCGTATGTACCTTGTCCGGCCACACTGAGATAGACATAACCTGCCGGAGTAACCAGCAAATTGCTGATCGCACCTTTTATTTCGGAAAGTACATACCGGTTTACCAAACCGGTCCTTACATCGATACTGTAAAAAATACCCGCACGATCTCCGACCCATACCTTCCTGCCATCCTCAAAGAAACTGGTAAAACTATCCTTGTCGCCGGAATTAATCTTACTGGTTATGAAATCGGCAGGCCGGGATGCCAATTCCGCTCCTTTATGCACGGCAGACACCTTATAATCAGTTCCTATCCAACTGATATATTCCTCCGTCTCGCACAGGACATGGTGTTTCAGTGTATAATCATGCTTGTTTATCTCGTCCCGAGAGTCGAACAGAATCTTGATAGTTACCTGCCCCTTTTCATCTACCCCGGCCAATAACAGATTTTTATCTTTGGTCAGCAACAACACATCCCCCTCGGCCGTATTTTGTAATTTTATCACCTGGATATTCTCCGAATAGTTCTTCATGTCATCATAAACAGCATGAAAACATTCGGTCACTTTATTGAAGACATACAACTTACGGTCAATGGTCTTTACCCATATATACCCGTTTTTATCCTCGACTATGCGCTGGATCTTACGTGGCGGCACATCCGAATCGTGCTCCTGTTTATTGAATGTTTTAAACTTCACTCCATCGAAACAACATAAGCCATACCAGGTTCCGAACCAGATAAAGCCATCTCTGTCTTTCAAGGTACAGTTTACCGTATTATTAGGAAGCCCTTGATCTACAGAATAATGTTCCACAATCATATTCACATTATATGACCACAGAGGAAAGCTTGTCAGGCAACAAAGTATAATAAGTATATATTTCTTCATAAGTATTTAGTTTTCTTCAAACCGAGGTCAAAGATAAGAAAAAATCCGTTGGTACTTAAATTGAAATTAGTTAAATACCAATTATTGGTTAGATTGGAACGATATAAATCCGCGTTCCATCTATATTACTTCTCCGTACCGAATTCAGTTTGCTGTCTCTCCACCTCCATCAATACTTTTTGCCTTTCCTCTTCTGTCAGCACAACTTTCCCCGCCATTCTTTCTGTTCTAACAGGGCTTCCGGCTAGTCCTGCTCCGGCTGATTGGGCATCCGTCTCCTCCTCCGTATAACAGAAAGGCAGTTCTGACGGAATACTTTCTAATTCTATTTCCGTAGCAACCGGTGCATTCGTTCCTTCAAACTGCACATGGGCCTTCACCTTTATTTTGCCGGGCTTGCGGGTAGAACGGATCAATACGGGAGCAGAGCCAAACTCCACCGTGCGCGGATTGGCATTGATAGAGGCATCCCCTATAATTCGTCCTTCACCTTCTACAGTAAAGACGATATTTTCTTTTGCCAGACGGCGCACATTACCGCTATCATCCGTCACTTCGGCCACCACTACGATAAAATCCGAACCGTCTGCCACCAATTGCTTTCCTTCCGTATCCACATACATACGCAACTTCGTGCTGCGGCGTGACGGCATCCGCTTATAGGTGCAAACCACTTTACCGTCTATAATTCCTTCTGCCACCATATTTACTTTCTGCCAGTTTTTTTGCTTATAACTATACTCGCGTGCTTCCCAGAAATCCCATACATCCTTGAATATCACCGGGGCATTAGGCATGTGTCCCTGCGCATGAACAACCGGAAGCGTCCGGCTCTCAGTACCGTCATAGACAGAGAGACGAACCGAGTCACAATTACTGAACACCACCACATCGGCATCCGAGAAAGGAGACATCTCATGGGCGATAAACACCATAGGGCCACATTCCGCCACAGGATGCTTCAATGTCGCGGCAGACTGGCTGCGAAAAGCATAATAAGCGTATTTAGGCTGACGGAACGCATCATAAATGCCCCCGAAATACGGATCGGGATGATACCCCCGCTGATGGTCAAAAGGATGCCATTGCGCCCCACCGACAAACTGCCCTGTAGTGCGGTACATTTCATCATAACTCTTTGATAATGACAACGCCTGCACCAGCAACGGGCGTTCCCCCCAGCTACGGCTGGCACGGTTATTATTATTATGTGCATACCAGTCATCCACATTCTCGCCAAACTCACGAGTAAAAATACATTGTTCCGGACGGTCTGCCTTCTCATCATCTCCCGGCCATCCGTACACCACATCATAGTTTTCCGCCACTCCTTTCGAATGAACATCGGCTGCCGCTACAGGACGTCCGGGATAAGGAAACTCCTCCCATGTAATCCGTAACGCCTCCAGTGCGAAATCGCGCGGATAAGGCGTTTCATTCAAAATAGGCTCCCACATCAGCACACTGGGATGATTGCGGTCCCGGCGTATCATCTCACGGGTATTCCGATGTACCAGCTTTGCGAACTCCGGATTTTTATTCCAATATTGCCATCCCGGAGTAGCCACAATAACAAACAGCCCCATTTCGTCGCAAGCATCCATGAATGCCGGATCTTGCGGATAATGAGCTACACGGATAATGGTACATCCTGCATCACGCAAGCGTTTGGCATCCCTCCATTGCTGGCTGTTGGGCAGCGCATTACCCACGTATGCAAAATCCTGATGACGGTTCGCGCCGACCAATTGACCAAAAGGCTTGCCATTCAACCAAAAGCCATCCTTACCTTTAAATTCCGCTTTGCGGATCCCCACACGTGTCACTCCCCCATCCAACACTTCATGTCCGGCTTTGACACGAGATTGTATCCTATACAAATAAGGCGAGTCAGGAGACCATAACTTAGGATTGCGAACTGCAAACTGTTGCCGCACCGTCTTCGATTCCCCTGCTTGCAGCTTCACCTGTTGCGAAACCCGTTTTACGGGAACATCGCCGGCATCCGCCAAAACCGTCTCCACGGCTACGGTACGCGTCTGCTTTCCACTGTTATGCACTTCCGTATCCACATACACTTCCGCTTTTTTCCCGCTTATATTGTCAAAATGCACAAAAACTCCACCTCCGGCCACCTTATCGGCCTCCAAGGCATCTGTAATAGCTACACTTGATTTTCCTATCATCCACACATCCCGGTAAATTCCTCCATGATAAGCGAAATCCAAGGTATATTGACGTTTTCCCGGAGGAAAATTCTTATCATCACTATTATCCGTCATCACTGCCAGCAAGCAACTGTCTCCGGGCTGTACCCCCTGTTCCGTCAGTTGCACAGTGAAAGGAAGGTATCCTCCCAAGTGCTCTTGCACCCTCTTGCCATTTAAATAAATCACCTGTTTTCCCATAGCTCCCTCAAAATGAAGCGACACCTCTTTTCCTTTCATATCTTGAGGAATCACAAAATGTTTCCGGTACCATGCCACACCCTGATAGTTACGGCAACCGCTTGCCTCGGCAGGCATCAGTTCCACAGTATGCGGAACAGACACTACCTGCCAGGATGTATCATCAAAACGTACGGCTTCCGCGCCTTTTATGTCTCCACGATGAAAGCGCCATCCGGGATTGAAATTATATACTATTCTTCCGCTACCGGATAAAGGGATGAATCCGGCTACAGAGGTTTCCATTTGAGCTTGTGCCAACACAGGCAACAGGCACACAAGTAAAATAAACAGTTTCTTCATAATTATTACACTATCTGGGAAAAGAGACGGACCGGCCGTCCGTTTGTACCCGTTCCTTTTGAAAAAAGGTCTTGTTGTTTTTGAAAAAGATCCAGACATTTAAAAAAAAGGTCCTGATGTTTGGCGTCAAAGACAAGGTTCTTTTAAAAAAACGTCAAGGTCTTTTTATACAAAGAACAGGTCTTTTGAAAGGAATGACAAAGTCTTTTCACCAAGCTTTCCAAGGCTCAGGGCTCAAAGGCTCACTTAGGCGGTATTTAAGCCCAAAACAAGCTTCAAGAAACCTAACAACGCGCTGATTTTTAATTAATTACAATAAAAAGAAGGGGACAAGACTATATTCTGAAAAATAAAATGAATAATATAATGAGCCCCAGACATACACGAACGCATCCGACATTTACCGGAAAGAAAAATGTATAAATAAAAGAAACTTCTATTGACATCATCACTTGGTCATTCCGGGCATCGTGAAAAATCCGAATGTGCCCCATATCCATTGATCCGGCCATTATGAATAAAACCCGGCAAAAAACAAGCCTGGTCAAAGCAAACACAAATTCTATAAAACGACAGACAAAGTCAAGACAATCCTGAACTTTCCAAAGACCAAAGAATAATATTCAACCCGCACGTTTTGTCCCACCAAACAGACTGTAAAGCAAACACTTACACATCTACCAAGGTTTAAAATACCGCATAAGTGAGCCTTGAGCCTTGTGAGCCCTGGAAACGCATCGGAACGACTCTTTTTCTTTGCAGAAAGACACCCGATTTATTTATTCCAAATTTTAATCCCATTTATGTACTGTGAGTCAACACCAGAATAGGATACTAAATGTTCTTTTGAGGCCGATCCATATCTAGACACAACTTCGTTAGCTGCCCCGGATTGAGCTGCTAGATCTATTGACTTTTTTCTTTTTGTCGTAACACTTTCTCCTAAAAAAGAAGTGTGACACTGCCAATAACCACATTTTAAAGTGCAGGTCCTGAGAAAACCTAAATCAACAGATATGGTAAAGCAGCCCACGCTATAACGTGGGAACTACCATGCCTATTCTTGTTGATTTTGTGTTTAGTTTCTCAAGCTTCGCACTTACAAGAGTAGCATAACGCTTCTTTATTTTCAAATGCATGGAAATGGTTGCCCAAATCCGAGTACAGAATTACGGAAAAACATTTGAAAAAGAAGCGGTAAGATAAAAATATCTGTTTGATATTTGCTCTATTGTTTGGTAGGTTAGAAATAATTAATTACCTTCGCACCAACAAATCCCGCTCGCTTCCCGTAAGATTAGCGTACCCAGCGGGACATTTTTATTTATGGGAGTCAGGTATACAAATCGAGCCATAACCACGGAACAACAAATTGATATTCTCAAAGAAAGAGGTTTGCTTATTGATGATGTTGAGCGAGCTATTAAAGCCCTTGACATCATAAGCTATTTTCGTCTTGCTGGTTATTGGCGACATTTTGAAGCTGACCACACTACGCATCAATTTAGAGAAGGTTGTCGTTTTGCAGATATTATCGACCTGTATTCCTTTGATAAGCAACTTAGGGCTTTGCTCTTTACTGCCATTCAAACGATTGAAGTTGCTGTTCGCACAAAAATAATCAAGCACTTTGCTCTTGAATTTGGAGCATTTTGGTTTATGGACGAAAACTTTGCCACCAATGAGGCTCGTTTTGCTACCAATTTAGCTGTTATCCGTAAAGAGGTGGAACGCTCACACGATGATTTTATTACTGAGCATTTCCGCAAATACAACGAACCAGAGCTGCCTCCTGTATGGAAAACATTGGAGGTTATCTCAATGGGAACACTCTCTAAGCTCTATTCCAATTTTTCAAATGCCACGGCAAAACATGCTGTCGCAAGAGAGTTCGGTTTGAATCATCACAAATTTTTGAGAAGCTGGTTAGAGTGTCTTGCGGTGCTTCGTAATTGTTGTGCTCATCATTCACGACTGTCCAACCGTGTCTTTCCAGTAAAACCAAAGATGCCAGAACGTATGCCAAATACATGGATTGCTGATTTCTCATTCCGAGAACAAACTCTTTATCCACAATTATGCTGTGTTGTGTATTGGCTCAACTCCATTGTTCTTGAAAATACATTCATTACCGATTTCAAGCAACTCTTGATAAGCCATCCATCAGTGAAAACTCGCTTGTTGGGCTTCCCTCGTAATTGGGAACAAGAGCCTTTGTGGAGGTAATAATATCTACAATAAAATTATTTCCAAAAAACAATAAGTAACAAACAATATCGGATAAAATATTGTACCTTTGTATTGGCTTAGACATTGAGCCCAAATAGAAGTGAAATATCGGAAACGAATTGATTAATAGACTATTGATAGCATAAACCATTATCAGTAAGCATCTAATACAAATTACGTTGCACTATTTGTTTTTCATTTTTTTAATGTCCAAATCGTGATATATCCACTCCTTTTACTTTCTGTTTTTTATAACCACCGAAACGGTATGTGAAATTCAGAGATACAGTACGGGTATAGGCTCTGCTATCCATATCCAAATATTGTTCCTTGAAGCGAACCTTCATATCCGGCATACTGGAGTTGGATATATCACTGCAACGTGCCGTAAGCGAACATCTGTCTTTGGCAAAATTCCATTTCATTCCGGCTGTGAGATTAAATGAACTGGCGAGATCCAACGTTCCCTGAATGAAAGGTGTCTGTATGTTTCCTATCAATTCAAAGGATAGGTTCTTGCCTACTTTGAAGCTGTTGTCAAGTGTGCCGATAAACAGCCATTTTTTGCGGTCAAATGGTACATCAAAAAAACGGTCGCATTTTTGCCGTGCCTGCATGCCTACAAGCGTGAGTCTTGCATCATACCAGTTTCCCATGCTGAGCGGCAGAATGACATTCGCACCTATCATACGCATATAATTCCAGTTGGTATTTTTGTATATCAATGCCAGTCGGTCTGTTGCCTGATAAGGTGTTTGGGCAAAGTAATCGGATGTATGCGTGTAGAACAGACCGAAAATATACTTCTGTTTCAGTATGTACGTACCATTCAGGTTATAGTTTGTCATAGGGCGCAATCCCGGTGTTCCCTGAAGTTCGGAATATCCGTTCAGATATGTAACGGATGATTGCATATCCCAGTAGCCCGGATAGCTCTTGTCTGTTGATAGGGATAGCTGGAAGATGTGTTGCGGACCTTTCAAATAGGTCAGTGAGGCTTGCGGATATACAGCCCATTTATGATAATTCCCGATGGTATAATATTCTCCTGTGGCAGAGATGGAGAATGAGGTTCCGGTTGCCCAGTTTTTATTCAATGAAAAATAAAAACCAGTTGTCTGTTCATTAAGTCCGGCTTCTGTATTTTCAGGTTTTATATTACCAGACACATTATCATAAGTTTGAAAATCATAATCTTTTGCATAACGGTAGGATATTCCGTAACCAATACCCCAGTTATTTGTCAGATTATGTTTCTGGTCTGCATAAATCGAATAACGGTCTATACGCTGACCGCCAGTCAGGGTATATGAGTTTTTACTCTTATCAGATAATTGTGTGAACATGGTCTGGCTATTGTCTGAGGTGTAACGTGTATAATCACCGCCTACTTCCAGACCGATACCCGAACTATATTGTACTGTTATATTGTTCATCTTATTATCTGTAAACTTATCAAGATTGGACTGCTGAAAACTTCCATCAGCTATACTGCGGTTATGCCCGTCAGGGGTAAAACTTCCCGTGTAGGCTACATTCAGATGATTCTTTTCGTTGAAGTTATATTCCAGAGCGGTTCTCACATTGTGCATCCAACTTTTGGAACTCAGTTTCTCGTTCTGCATTATTTCATATACATTATTATTCAAAGTGTGTCTGGAGAGCAAGTCTGTGTATTCCATAGTTTTGATATTGTCAGCTCCATACATTACATCTAAAGTGATTTTTGGTGTGGAAAAGCGAAAATTTCCGTTTGCACCGCCACTGCTGAAATATCTGTTCTGGTAATTGGTACTTAATTCACCCTGAAAGGAATAGTCGTGTGAGCGTTTTATTACCACATTGATAACTGCTCCGCGTACATGAAGTTCCGGAGGGGCACTGTACATTACTTCCGCTTTTTCCACACGATTTACAGGAGTATTGCGTAATAATGTTTCCAGCTGTTCAGAGGTCATAGTGGTAGGCTTGCCGTTCATCACTATTGTGAAAGAATTTGCTCCGGCAAGAGAAAGAATTCCATTTTTTTCTTGTACTCCCGGTAGTTTGATTATGGCTTCGTAAGCATTATTTACGGATTGCTTTTCTGATAGTGCGGAAAGGTCATAGCCAAGCCGTCCGTTTTCTACCTTAACCAATGGTCTTTCTCCCTTTATTACCACTTCGTCCAGATTATAGTCTTTCTGCTCCAGCGTAATGATGCCTGCATCTGCTGTCTGCCCCTTTACCTGTTTGGTTTGGTAAAGCAGGTGTTGGACTATGAGCAAATAACCGTCCGGCTCCTGCTCCAACGTAAATGTACCGTCAGCCGCAGATATGGCTGCTCCTAAATAGGTGGAATCCGGCAACTGCATGACAATCGTAGCACCTTCTATCGGTTGCTGTTTTGTATCTATTATTTTCCCTGTTGTCTGACTAAAGGCAGATATTGAAAGACCTGTACAAATCAAGAAACCTGTCATGACCCTTTTACATTCCATAAATATGTGTTTATTTACTGACAATCTTTCTATTAAATTCAAGATAATTCTTAGAAACTGTTTTGAATTAATCAAAGAATAATGTTATAGGCATTTCCGAAATTCAAAATCAGCAAGTCAATCGGAAAAATATTATATCTTTAAAAGTAGCAAGCAATACAGTTATGACACAGTATCCAACCGATCTGACTGAAAAACAATGGCAAGTTTATAAAAAAAGATTTAGAACTGCAAGAAAGGAAACGGAAACATCCGCTCAAAGAGATAATATTTCCACACATGTGGAAACCATTGAACGGTTACAGGATAAAATTCAGACCATGCAGAGTAACCACCATAGGGAACTAATGAAGCTGGAGGCAAAGCACCAATCCGAACTTAACCGCAAGGAAGCTGTGCATACGGAGGAAACAACGAGGCTCAAAACAAGCGATATCTTCCGTAAGGCAGTAAACAACATCATTCGTTTGGCAAGGAACTATTACAAGCCCTGTTTTGATGCGGAGCATGTATCAGACATTAAGAGTGTCCTTAACCTGTTCGGTGACAACAAACAACCACATCGTACAACCAGAGATTTCCTGTATATCACTGCCAAGCAAAAAGGGAATTTGGATAACTGGGAACGAATCAAAGCTAAACGGGAAGCCGATAACGTGGTGGAGGGAGATTATGACCAGCAACAAAAGAGGAGCTTTTCTATGCGAAGATAATAATTGATAGGATGTAATCAGCAATAATCGTAAGTTTTTGATGCACAACCGAATAATAATAGTAACTTTGTAAACGAATTAAAGAAAAATATGCCTAAGAACACAAATATACAAATGATTGACAACTTGGCGAATAACTTTCATGGTTACGCGGTATTGCTTCGCAAAATCAAGCAAAGGGTGCTGATTGCCCAGCAACGGGCAATTTATGCCGCCAACGAAGAAATGCTCAGAATGTATTGGGACGTGGGCGAGATGTTACAAAAAAGCCAAGACGCTGACGGTTGGGGCAAGAAAACTTTGCAACGCTTATCCGTGGATTTGAAGAACGAGTATTCCGAAATAAAGGGCTTCTCTGTACGCAATATGCAGTGTATGATACAATTTTTCAATGAATATAATCAGGAGCACCACCTTTCACTTCCTATCAAACATTTGGGATGGGTTCACAATCTCATACTCTTGCAGCAAGTCAAGGACATTCGGGCACGCTATTGGTACATGGTACAGAGCATCACCTCCCATTGGTCAAAACGTTATCTGCAAGAAGCTATCAAACTGGATGATTACGGCAAACATGGAGCGTTGGCAAACAATTTCAGTGAAACCCTGCCTATACCAGAGGCAAACGATGTGAAATCCATGCTCAAAGATCCGTATATATTCGATATGCTGACTTTCACAAAAGAATACAATGAGCGTGATGTGGAAATAGGATTGGTCAAGCATGTAGAAAAATTCCTTGTGGAAATGGGAGCCGGCTTTGCTTTCATGGGGCGGCAGTATCACATAGAGGTGTCGGGCGATGATTACTATATCGACATATTAATGTATAACGCATTTTTGCATAGATATTTAGTGATTGAGTTGAAAGACACGGAGTTCATACCGGAATATATCGGTAAACTCAACTTCTACTGTTCTGCTGTGGATGACATCCTTTGCCGAGAGGGAGATAACCGAACGATTGGATTGTTGCTTTGCAAAAGCAAAGACCGTATCAAGGCTGAATATGCCTTGCGTGATCTTCAGAAGCCAATCGGCATATCCGACTACGAATTGGGGCAAGTCCTGCCGAAAGACTTCCATGGCAGTCTGCCTACGATTGAAGAAATTGAGAAAGAATTAGCGTCTGACAGTCAATGAAATGAACTTATCAATCTCTTACATACATCAGGATTAAACAGTTCTACCCCTAACTATGAATCGCCAGGCTTGATATCCAATATAAAATCATTCCAAGAACCGCTATTTTCTTTTATCCCGATGAAGCTATTGTCCAACTCTTTTTTAAAATCATCATCTATATAAACAAGTGTTTCATCATTCAATATTTTAGACAGTTTAATAGAATCCTCCTTTGTCCATACCTCTTGCGCACAAAGAATATCCGCAATAAATCAATATACTGAGTACCTATACCTACATTCATTTTCAATTTGTTTGTTAACTGAAAAAGAGAATTTGAATATATGTATAATACATTATTCTGTCCTTCCCCATAAGCATAGCATTCCATTGGATAGGATAATCCGATATTGGGACTTATATTAAAATTCAAATCATAGAATATTCCTGTATAGCTTATTCCAGTTCGATTTGTATGGAAAGCATTAAAGCGTTTATTGATAAATGTATTGATTTGAAGATTGGTCTCATGCTTTGTTGCAAATGCGACAGGTATTCTGTTTAATTCATTATCATAAATATGATTCTCTGCTTTGGTTCCAGAAAAGGTTATGCCTATATTGCTTCTCAGATATGTATTATCATTCCAAGATAAAGTATGTGCCATTCCAATTGCTCCTTTTTGGAAGTCAGCCTTCTGTTCTTGTCTTTCCATAGATGTTTCCCATTGTTTAGGGTCATCTTCCGGTCTTTGAATTATTTTATCCAAGAGTCCGATACCCCAAAATGTGAAAGTTCCCAATTTTTTTGTTGGCAAGTTTATCTTAAAAGCCAAATCCTGATAATTAAGCCCCTCGTCAGAACCACTAATCTTATCTGCCAAACCAGAATATGAGTAACGGTAATTAAAGAGGTACGAACTTCCACTTTTCTTATTTATTGGTCCTTCTGATGATAAATCAAAACCCCAAATGCCTAATTGAACAGCATGTACAAAATCCGTAGTATTGCCATTTCGCATTTTCATATTAAAAATTCCAGACAACGAATTAGAATACTCTGCTGGATAAGCACCATAATAGAAATCCGAATTTGCCATTGTCTGTAAACTTAATTATTTATCCTGTATTTTTCTTTTCCCATGATAAGTTGTCATCCAATAAACACAATGTTTCCATGACTTCCTGGATCGATGCAGTCATTTCAAAATCAAGAGAATACCGAGCGAACGGATAAGATACACTGTTTTCAACCTCAAATTATACGGAAAAACCCATACCTTTTTTATACCTTTGCCCCCAAAAGAAAACAACAGACATGGAACTATTCAATAAAATGATTGCCGCAGCCCTGAAGGTTTCCGTACATCAAGTAGACAATACATTATCTCTACTGGGCGGGGGAGCTACCATCCCTTTCATAAGCCGATACCGGAAGGAGGCAACCGGAGGGCTGGACGAAGTACAAATAGGCGAAATTAAAGACAGAAATGACAAGTTGTGTGAACTGGCCAAGCGAAAAGAAACCATTCTTTCTACCATAGAAGAACAGGGCAAACTGACAGAAGAATTGCGCAAACGCATTGAACAGAGTTGGGATGCCACCGAAGTGGAAGACATATATCTGCCCTATAAGCCGAAACGTAAGACCCGCGCCGAAGCGGCACGGCAAAAAGGACTGGAACCGCTTGCCACCTTACTGTTATTGCAACGCGAAAACCATTTGGACAGCCGTCTCCCCGCTTTTGTGAAAGGAGATGTGAAAGACGAAGAGGATGCGCTGAAAGGCGCGCGCGACATCATAGCCGAACAAGTGAGCGAGGACGAGCGCGCCCGCAACCAACTGCGCAACCAATTTTCCCGACAAGCTGTCATCACCTCCAAAGTGGTGAAAGGCAAAGAGGAAGAAGCCGCCAAATACCGCGATTATTTCGATTTCAGCGAACCTTTGAAACGCTGTTCCTCCCACCGTCTGCTGGCTATCCGCCGGGGAGAGTCGGAAGGCCTGTTGAAAGTAAGTATAAGTCCTGATGACGAAGAGTGCGCCGGACGGCTGGAACAAATGTATGTCCGTGGCAACAATGAATGCAGCCGCCAGGTAGGCGAGGCAGTGCGTGATGCGTACAAGCGGCTTCTGAAGCCTTCCATCGAAACCGAATTTTCAGCCTTAAGCAAGGAGAAAGCCGACGAGGAGGCAATCCGCGTCTTCGCCGGAAACCTGAGACAGCTTCTGCTGGCTCCTCCTTTGGGACAGAAACGGGTCATGGGAGTTGATCCCGGCTACCGTACCGGATGTAAAATAGTCTGTCTGGACGCCCAAGGCTCTTTGCTGCACAATGAAACCATTTATCCGCATCCGCCCAAGAATGAATACTCACAGGCAGCCCGCAGCATCGTGAAATTGGTAGAACAATATCAGATAGAGGCAATCGCCATAGGCAATGGCACCGCCAGCCGTGAGACAGAACAATTCATCACTTCACAACGCTATGACTGTGAATTGCAAGTATTTGTAGTAAGCGAGGACGGAGCATCCATTTACTCGGCCTCGAAAACCGCCCGAGACGAGTTCCCTGAATACGACGTGACCGTGCGTGGAGCCGTATCCATAGGCCGCCGGTTGATGGACCCGCTGGCCGAACTGGTGAAAATAGATGCCAAATCTATCGGAGTGGGACAATACCAGCATGATGTGGACCAGACTTTATTGAAGAAATCATTGGACCAGACAGTGGAAAGTTGTGTGAACCTGGTAGGTGTGAACCTCAATACCGCCAGCCGCCATCTGCTGACTTATATATCGGGGCTAGGTCCTGCCTTGGCTCAAAACATTGTGGATTACCGCACCGAGAACGGGCCTTTCAGTTCACGCAAGGAGTTATTGAAAGTACCCCGGATGGGAGCGAAAGCGTTTGAGCAATGCGCAGGGTTCCTGCGTATCCCACAAGCGAAGAATCCGCTGGACAACTCGGCCGTGCATCCCGAAAGCTATCCCATAGTGGAGCAGATAGCCAAAGACCTGAACTGCACCGTAGACGAACTGATAAAAAGCAAAGAACTGCGCAGCCGGATTGATATCAAGAAGTATGTCACCCCGACAGTGGGGCTTCCCACCCTGACAGACATCATGCAGGAATTGGACAAGCCGGGACGCGACCCACGGCAACAAATCCAAGTTTTTGAATTTGACAAGAATGTAAAGACCATAGAGGATTTGACTGAAGGAATGGAACTGCCCGGCATTGTGAACAATATTACCAACTTCGGTTGCTTTGTAGATATAGGAATCAAAGAGAAGGGTCTGGTGCACGTATCACAACTGGCCGACAAATTTGTGAGCGACCCCACCACCGTAGTCAGCATCCATCAGCATGTACGGGTGAAAGTGATGAGCATAGACCTAGAGCGCAAGCGCATCCAGCTCACTATGAAAGGATTGAATCAATAATTGCAACAAGGTAAAAAAGAATATGGAAGAAAATATAGAAACCTGCGGCTGGTTCGTTTTTTATAAGGATCAGCTGCTGATAGAGAAAAAGAACGGAATGTACACCATACCTTTCGGAACAGAGCCTCCCATGCCTGTTCCGGTGGGAAGCACTATCCACACCATCGGAGAGATAGAGGGACGCACTGCCAAGACTTTCTCCGTACATGCCCCGGTGCCCGGCAGCGAAAATGACCGCCACCTGATGATGGATCTCCGGAGTTCATACGACGTATTGCCTTGGGAAGAGTACAATGTGGGTGGCAAAGCCTTCCAGATACTGAATTGGGACAAGAACAGCCGCTATTGCCCCATGTGCGGCGTACCTACCGTACAGATTTCTCCTATTGCTAAAAAATGCCCCCAATGTCGTCAGGAAATTTATCCGCGCATCTCTCCTGCCATCATTGTATTGATACGCCGGGAAGACAGCATACTGCTGGTCCACGCCCGCAACTTCCGGGGAACCTTCAACGGTTTGGTAGCCGGTTTTCTTGAACCGGGCGAAACTTTGGAGGAATGTGTGCACCGCGAGGTACTGGAAGAAACAGGACTCCATATCAAAAACCTGAAATATTTCGGCAGCCAGCCGTGGCCTTATCCCAGCGGAATCATGATAGGCTTCACCGCCGATTATGAAAGCGGAAACATCAAACTACAACAAGAAGAACTGAGTGCCGGCGCTTTCTATACCAAAGACAACTTGCCGGAGATACCCAAAAAGCTGAGCCTGGCAAGAAAACTGATTGATGCGTGGCTGGAGGAAAAGGATCATTTATAGAACGAGATGAGTCATGTTCCATCCATAAATACCTATTTATCGCTTGCAGAACTTAAAAATGTACTATCTTTGCAATATGGAATGGTTAAATAGCTTATTTTTTGAACACACGCCTTTACAGGCGGTTGTAATCCTCTCGATTATCATTGCCGTAGGGCTCGGTTTAGGTAAAATCCACCTGTTTGGCATTTCATTGGGAGTTACCTTCGTCTTTTTTGCCGGTATTCTGGCCGGACACCTGGGATTCTCAATCGATCCGAATATGCTGAATTACGCCGAGAGTTTCGGTCTTGTGCTTTTTGTATACGAACTGGGCTTGCAGGTAGGTCCCGGTTTTTTCAGTTCATTCCGTAAAGGCGGCGTACAGCTCAATATGCTGGGCATAGGCGTTATTCTGACAGGTACGGTCATGACGGTGCTTTTCAGCAAACTGGGAGGCATACCGATGAGCGATATGGTAGGCATCCTTTGTGGAGCCACCACCAATACTCCCGCTCTGGGGGCCGCCCAACAGACATTGAAACAAATGGGGGAACCCGCCAGTGGCGCTGCGTTAAGTTGCGCCGTAACCTATCCGCTGGGAGTGGTAGGTGTTATTCTGGCCATGCTGCTGGTACGCAAATTATTTGTCCGTCCCTCAGATATCGACATTCACGAGCACGAGGACACCAATCAGACATTCATTGCCACCTTCAAAGTGCACAATCCCGCCATTTTCAATAAAAGCATAAAAGAAGTAGCTTTATTAAGCTATCCTAAATTTGTTATCTCCCGTTTATGGCGGGAAGGCACGGTAAGCATCCCCACTTCAGAAAAAATACTGAAAGAGAATGACCGCCTGCTGGTTATCACCACCGAAAAGGACGCTCCCTCGCTCACGATTCTTTTCGGCGAACAGGAAAACCAGGATTGGAATAAAGAAGACATCGACTGGAATGCCATAGACAGCCAATTGATTTCCAAACATATCGTTATCAGCCGCCCCGAAATAAACGGGAAAAAACTAGGCTCTTTACGTCTGCGCAACAGCTATGGCATCAACATCAGCCGTGTGATGCGCAGCGGGGTACAACTGCTTGCCACACCGGGGCTGATCCTCCAACTGGGTGACCGGCTGACCGTAGTGGGAGAAGCCAAAGCCATAGAGAATGTGGAAAAAGTATTGGGCAATGCGGTTAAAACGTTGAAGGACCCTAATCTTGCCGCCATTTTTATAGGTATTGTACTGGGATTGATACTAGGCTCCATCCCTATCGCCATCCCCGGCATCAGCACTCCCGTTAAATTAGGCCTGGCAGGCGGACCTATCGTAGTAGGAATTCTTATCGGATGCTTTGGCCCCCGTTTCCACCTCATCACTTATACCACCCGGAGTGCCAACCTGATGCTGCGCGGTATCGGGTTATCCCTCTATCTGGCTTGCCTGGGACTGGATGCAGGCGCACATTTCTTCGAGACAGTGATGCGCCCCGAAGGAGCCATCTGGATAGCTGTAGGCTTCGCCATCACCTTTATTCCAGTAGTCATTATGGCATTAGTGGCCCTCCGCATAAGCCACCTCGACTTCGGAAGCACCTGTGGCATGCTGTGTGGAAGCATGGCAAACCCTATGGCATTGAACTATGCCAATGACACGTTACCCGGTGATAATCCGGCAGTGAGTTATGCCACCGTATATCCGCTGTCCATGTTCAGCCGGGTCATTATAGCCCAATTAATACTTATGTTTTTTATATAATTTCCAGCTATGAACGCTTATAATTCTATCACCCCGGAAACCATACAGGAAGATATGCGATACCTGCAACTGCTGTCGCATAGTTTCCCCACTATAGCCGATGCCAGTACGGAAATAATCAACCTGGAAGCTATTCTGAACCTGCCTAAAGGTACAGAACATTTCCTTGCCGACCTGCACGGAGAGTACGAGGCATTCCAGCATGTATTGCGGAATGCTTCCGGGGCCATCAAAAGAAAAGTAAATGAAATATTCGGCAATACCCTGCGCGAAAATGAAAAAAAAGAACTATGTACGCTGATTTATTATCCGGAACAAAAACTGGATCTGGTAAAAGCAGTGGAAACGGATCTGGACGACTGGTATGTCATCACGTTGAACCAACTGGTACGTGTATGCCAGAATGTATCCTCCAAATATACCCGTTCCAAAGTGCGGAAGTCGCTTCCCAAAGAATTCTCGTATATCATTCAGGAGTTGTTGCACGAAAACTCAATGGTTCCCAACAAACAGGCGTATATTAATGTCATCATCAGCACCATCATTTCTACCCGCCGCGCCGATGACTTTATCATTGCCCTATGCAACCTCATCCAACGGCTCACCATAGACACACTGCATGTGCTGGGTGATATATTCGACCGTGGCCCTGCCCCCCACCGCATTATGGACATATTATGCGATTATCATAATTTCGACGTACAATGGGGAAACCATGACATTTTATGGATGGGAGCCGCAGCCGGCAACGACTGCTGTATGGCAAACGTGCTACGCCTGGCCATGCGTTATGGCAACCTTGCTGCTCTGGAGGACGGATATGGCATCAACCTTCTGCCCCTGGCCACCTTTGCCATGGAAACATACGCTGATGATCCCTGCACCCTGTTCGGACCGAAAGTAGAGAAAGAAGACTGTACGTACAATGCCAAGACGCTGCGCATGATAGGCCAGATGCACAAAGCAATCAGTGTTATCCAGTTCAAGCTGGAAGCGGAGATTATCAGGCGCCGCCCCGATTTCGAGATGGACGACCGTATGCTGCTACACCGTATAGACTTCGAGCGTAAGACCATCACAATGCCCAATGGAAAAGAATATGAGCTGAAAGACAGTTTTCTTCCTACGGTAGATCCTGCCGATCCTTATAAGCTGACAGACGAAGAACGGGAAATTATGAACAAACTCCATCGTTCATTTGTCAGCAGTGAGAAATTGAAAAAACATATCCGCTGCCTGTTCCGTTACGGATGCATGTACACGGTGAGCAACTCAAATCTGCTGTTCCACGCCTCCATCCCCTTGAATGCCGACGGTACGCTGAAAGATGTGTCCATAGCCGGAAAAACGTACAAGGGAAAAGCCTTGCTGGAAAAAGTAGGGCATTTGATCCGTACCGCCTTCTTCGCTGAGGAAGACAACGAGGACAGACCCTTTGCCGTAGACTATGTATGGTACTTGTGGTGTGGCAAAGACTCCCCTGCTTTCGACAAAGACAAAATGGCTACTTTTGAACGTTACTTCTTAAAAGAGAAAGAGTTGCACAAGGAAGTGAAAGGTCACTATTACAGCCTGCGCAATGAAGAAAAAGTATGTGACATGCTGCTGGACGAGTTCGGCGTGATAGGAACACACCGCCATATCATCAACGGGCATGTACCCGTAAAAACCATCCAAGGTGAGAATCCGATAAAAGCAAACGGCAAGATGATGGTCATAGACGGAGGATTCTCTAAAGCGTACCATTCGGAAACCGGAATTGCCGGATATACACTGGTATACCATTCGCGCGGATTCCAACTGGTACAGCACGAACCGTTCACCTCAATGCAAAAAGCCATTGAAGAAGGGCAGGATATCAAATCGAGCACCCAGATAGTAGAAATGAGCACCCAACGCATGATGGTAAAGGACACTGACAAAGGACGGGAACTGGTGACACAGATCAACGATTTAAAGAAATTGCTGATGGCCTACCGGACAGGACTTATCAAGGAGAAATCCATATAAACAGATTATCCGCAATCATACTACCGGATAATAAATGAAAGTTTATTGCCCCTATGATTGCGGATAAAAAAATAAAGCCCGTATCAGACTCACGTCTACCGGGCTTTTGGATTACCGAACAAAAATATCGTTATACAATCTTGTTCATCGCCGAATCAGGGAAAACCACCGTCGGCTTGAACGATTTAGCTTCCTCAAAATCCATCATGGCGTATGACATGATAATCACAATGTCACCCACCTGTACTTTCCGGGCAGCAGCCCCATTCAGACAAATACATCCCGAACCGCGCTCACCCTTAATAATATAAGTTTCAAACCTCTCGCCGTTATTATTATCCACAATGTGCACTTTCTCGCCGGCAATCATGTTGGCGGCATCCATCAAGTCCTCGTCAATCGTAATACTACCCATGTAATTCAAATTGGCTTCCGTTACACGGACACAATGCAGTTTCGACTTTAATACCTCAATCATCATAATTCTAATGGTTAACGATCACTATCCCTTATATTTTATATTATCTATCAAACGTACCTCTCCGCAAAATACCGTAATGCAACCTACTGCATAATCCGTATCTTCCCAATCCGTTATTTTCTGAAGCGTAGTGCCGTCTACTATTTCAAAATATTCCAGACGCAAACCCGGAGCGGCAGCAATCGCATCTTCTACAAACTTCTGAGTCTCAGCGACCGGATGAGATTTTGCAAAAGTACAACTCTTAAATAAAGCCTGCGAAATATTCAGCGCATACTCTCTCTCCACCGCAGAAAGCCGTGCATTGCGGCTGCTCAATGCCAGCCCGTCTTCCTCACGCACAATAGGACAACCTACAATTTCCAGTCCGTTGAACCCTATCTGTTTCACCATTTCACGAATAATAGCCAACTGCTGGAAATCTTTCTCACCGAAATAAGCACGGGTAGGATTTACAATCATAAACAGCTTGCTCACTATCTGGCATACTCCATTGAAATGTCCCGGACGGAAACGGCCTTCCATCACTGTGTCCAACGGCGCATAGCTGAACTGCCGGGTATCAGGCTCAGGATAAATCTCTTCTACAGACGGAGCAAAAACAAAAGCCGCCCCTACTTTTTCCAACAATTCACAATCGGCATCCAATGTACGCGGATATTTTGCCAAGTCATTTTTGTCGTTAAACTGGGTAGGATTCACAAAATCACTTACCACCACTACATCATTTTCTGCAACAGCACGTTTCACCAACGAAGCGTGTCCGGCATGGAGTGCACCCATCGTAGGTACCAGACCTATTGTCTTTCCCTCACTGCGCAGGGCATCCAGCTCTGACTGAAGCTCTTTGATTGTTTGAACTAACTTCATCTTTTTATCTCTTTTGTTTGAGTAGTTTCATTTAAAACGGCTGCAAAGTAAACCATTATTTGGGAGATAACGAAGAAAAAAAGAGTTTTAATTAATGATGAGTGGTTAGTAATAAGTGGTTAATAGCCTGCAGATATGGCGCAATAAGCCCTCTTCAGCCACCGGCCGGCCACCTGTTCTTTCCCATTTTTCACCTAATTCCGCAAGGCATCGGCCATTAACTTCCAACTGCTAATTACTAATTACCAGCTACTTAACATATCATAAGGAATTATTATTCCTCGTTTCTTGCCACTCTCATCTATTTTTTTTATATCTTTGCAAAATGATTATGAGCAACAAAAAGTTAAGATGAAGGCAAATAAAGTTTTATTTATTACACAAGAGATTACCCCTTACGTTCCCGAATCCGAAATGGCAAACATGGGAAGATTTCTTCCTCAGGCTATTCAGGAAAAAGGCAGAGAAATCAGAACTTTTATGCCAAAATGGGGCAATGTCAATGAACGCAGAAACCAATTACACGAAGTCATCCGCCTGTCCGGCATGAATTTAATCATAGACGATACGGACCATCCGCTGATTATCAAGGTAGCATCTATCCAAGCTGCACGTATGCAGGTTTACTTCATTGACAATGACGACTATTTCCAGCACCGCCAAATGGTAGCTGACGAAAACGGTGTAGAATACAAAGACAATGACGAACGTGCTATTTTTTATGCACGCGGCGTATTGGAAACGGTAAAGAAATTACGCTGGTGTCCGGACATTATCCATTGCCAAGGGTGGATGAGTGCATTTGTACCTCTTTATATCAAGAAGGCTTATCAGGATGAACCGTCATTCAGAGACTCAAAAGTAGTATTTTCGGTGTTTGAAGATGATTTCAAATCGGACTGCGAAGGTAATCTGACTGAAAAACTCATGCTGAAAGGCATTGAAAAGAATGATGTGGAAAGCATCGTCAAATCTCCGGCAAATTACGAGGAGCTGTGCAAACTGGCCATTGCCTACTCCGACGGTGTGATACAAAACAGCGAAAAAGTGAACGAGAATGTCATGAAGTTCGCCCGTGAATCGGGTGTGCCCGTGCTCGACTATCAGCCTGCCGATACCTATGTAGATGCTTTCAATGAGTTCTATGACAAAGTATGGGAGTTTGAAAAGAAATAACTCACTAAGAATAATAAAGATGAAAATCAAATACTTATGCGCATTGTTGTTGGCTGCACTTATTTATAGTTGCGATGATTCAACAACCGGCATCGGGACTGATCTTATCCCCGGTGGAGATAAGATTCCGGCAAATACAGACAGTTATGAGTTTACCACCAAATCTCTGTTGGCCGACTCTGTTTATGCACGTACCAGTACTGCATATTTAGGACGATATACCGATGAGCAATTTGGAGAATTTACTGCCGACTTTATAGCACAGTTCACCTGTATGGACAACTTCAAATTTGAAGAAGAGCTGACCAAAGTCATCGGAGTAAATATAAGTCTGCAATACGGGTCTTTCTTTGGTGACTCACTGAATGCCATGCGCTTACAGGTTGACACATTGGACAAGGTTATTCCTGAAAAAGAACTAAGTACTTTCTATACCAGTGTGGATCCTAAAGATTATTACAACGAAAAAGGAAAGCCTATCGCTGTAAAAGCCTATTCGGCAGTAGGTCCGTCTACAAGCAAAGATGAAACTACAACCACAAGCAGCGGTGTCAAGCAAAGAACAATTATACAGACTATCAAATTGCCCAATTCATTAGGCGATCACATCTTCAACAAATACAAGGAGAACAAAGAGTATTTCAAGACTCCTGAAAGTTTTATCAAGAATGTATTAAAGGGAGTTTACATTCGCTGTACTCATGGCGACGGAACCATTTTATACATTGACGGTTTAAGACTGAATCTTAATTTTGAAGCCCTGATAGAAAGTTCTTCCGGCAAGCGGGATTCGTTGGTTTACAAGTCCTATTTCTTTGGAGCAACCAAGGAAGTGATACAAGCCAACCACTTCAGTAACGGTAACAGATTGGAAGAGTTAGCCCAAGATCCGGACCATACTTACCTCAAAAGTCCGGCAGGTATTTTTACAGAAGCGACTTTCCCCATTGCAGAGATTTACAATGAACATAAAAGAGATACGCTAAATGGTGTAAATGTATCATTCACACGCTACAACGAGAAAGAGTCCAAATACAAAATGGGCATCCCCCAATATGTATTGATGGTCAGAAAGAAAGATATGTTCTCGTTCTTTGAAGAAAACAAGATTATCGATAACAAGACTTCTTTCTTAAGTTCATATAGCAGCAGTAACAATACATACACCTTTACCAACATCGCTCCCTTAATCACTTACTGCATTGAGGAACGGAAAAAAGGCATAACAGCAGCAGGTGGAGATCCTGAAAAGGAAGAAGACGGAAAAAAATGGGACGCTGAAAATCCGGACTGGAACAGAGTTGTCATCATACCTGTCAAAGCAGTATCCAATTCAAACAATGAAATAGTTGAAATATCCAACAGCTTAGGTATGGAAAGCGCTATGTTAAAAGGTGGAACGAATCCTGAGAATAAGCTGAAAATGCAAATCTTCTACACTACATTTTAAGACTTTTTTATTTAACCAAATAAAGAACAGGCGGCAACTACAGCAATATAGTTTCCGCCTGTTTAATTTACTCCACCGTAATCATACCACACCGGATGATAAATGGAAATTCATGGAACACAAATATCCCATCAACACTTCACACCATGATTGAGAATGACCATAAAAACAGACTATATAAAATAAGCCGACAAAATCCTTTTCACGGATTCTGCCGGCTTATTTATGTTTATGGGAATCCTCTATCCCCTAGAAAGGCAAATCATCCTTCTCGTCTGTCGCGGCAAAATCTACCGGTGCAGCGGGAGCAGCATTCATGGGAGGAAACGGAGCATCCGGTGCAACAGGTCCCTGGGCACCCACACGCTCTACTTTCCACGCACGGATACTGTTGAACCAACGACCATTCCACTCGCGGGCATCCACATCAAAAAACACATTCAACTCTTCACCTGCCTGAATATTAAATTGCGCTATCTTATCTGCTCCAAATACGTCAAAACACATTTTTTTAGGATATTGATCATGCGTTTCAATTACGTATTCTTGTACTTTCCATTCATTTCCTGTCTTTGAAACTCCTCCTCTCGGTTCGAGGACTGCTATTACTTTTCCTGCTAATTCCATATTACGTTATTTAAATTCGCCACGAAAGTACACTTTTCCTTGCGAGTAAACTAATTTTTTCGCCATTTTTTGCGCTTGAACCATAATCTTTTCGTAACTTTGGCAGTTAAATGAATATAGAGATATAGAATATAAATATAATAATATAAAACTATGAAGTTCATCGTTTCAAGTACTGGATTATTCAGTCATTTACAAGCTATTAGCCGAGTAATCAACTCTAAAAATTCGTTACCTATTCTTGATTGTTTCTTAATGGAACTGACTGACGGAACGTTGTCGCTCACTGCCTCTGACAGCGAAACGACCCTGTCCACTTCTTTGGAAGTAAATGAAAGTGACGGTGACGGACGCTTTGCCGTTTCTTCAAAAACCATACTCGAAGCCCTGAAAGAAATACCCGAACAACCACTGACTTTCCTGGTAAATACAGAGAATCTGGAAATCACCGTACAATATCAGAATGGTAAATACAGCCTGATGGGACAAAATGCCGACGAATATCCGCAGGCTCCTGCATTAGGCGCAAATGCGGTACACGTAACAATGGGCGCTCCAGTGATGCTGGCGGGTATCAACCGTTCCTTGTTCGCTACTGCCGATGACGAGTTACGTCCGGTAATGAATGGTATTTATTTTGATATCACTACCGAAGACATCACTTTCGTAGCCTCAGACGGGCACAAATTAGTACGCAATAAAACATTTGTGGCACACGGCGATGAAAAAGCCGCTTTCATTCTGCCCAAGAAACCGGCAACCCTGCTGAAGAACCTGTTGCCGAAAGAACAAGGAGATGTGCAAATTGATTTTGACGACCGTAACGCTACGTTTACATTAGAAAACTACAGCATGATATGCCGTCTTATCGAAGGACGCTATCCCAATTATAATTCAGTAATTCCGCAGGATAATCCGCACAAGGCCACCATTGACCGCATGATGCTGATCAGTGCGCTCCGCCGTGTATCTGTATTCTCATCACAAGCAAGCAGTTTGATAAAACTCCGCCTCAGTGAAAATCAGATCCAGATCTCCGCACAAGACATAGACTTCTCCACCTCAGCAGAAGAAACACTGACTTGCCAATATACAGGAAGCCCCATGAGCATCGGCTTTAAATCAACATTCCTGATCGATATTTTAAACAATATCTCGGCACAGGAAATACTTTTCGAACTGGCTGATCCTTCACGTGCGGGTGTTATTGTTCCTGTAGAACAGGAAGAAAAAGAAGACCTGCTGATGCTGCTGATGCCTATGATGCTGAACGACTAAAAACGACACGCCACCATGTGGCGGAAAAACAATATATAATACAAGCTGAAAATGAAATTGAACTTGAAGAATCCTATTGTTTTTTTCGATTTGGAAACAACGGGAACAAATATAAACACAGACAGAATAGTGGAAATATGCTATCTGAAGGTGTACCCAAACGGCAACGAAGAAACGAAGACCATGCGTATCAATCCGGAAATGCATATTCCCGAACAATCTTCTGCCATCCACGGTATTTATGACGCAGATGTGGCGGACTGCCCTACTTTCAAGGAAGTGGCAAAAGAGATAGCCCGGGACATTGAGGGATGTGACCTTGCCGGTTTCAATTCCAATCGTTTCGACATTCCGGTTCTGGCCGAGGAGTTCCTGCGCGCAGGAGTAGACATTGACATGATGAAACGAAAATTCATTGACGTGCAGGTGATTTATCACAAACTGGAACAGCGCACCCTGTCTGCCGCCTATAAATTCTATTGCGGAAAGAATCTGGAAGATGCCCATACAGCCGAAGCCGACACACGTGCCACATACGAAGTACTGAAATCCCAATTGGACCGCTATCCGGAAGAATTGCAAAACGATATGGCATTTCTAGCCGAATATTCAAGTTTCAACAAGAACGTAGATTTCGCCGGACGCATTGTTTATGATGACAAAGGCGTGGAAGTCTTTAATTTTGGGAAATACAAAGGAATGTCGGTCAGCGAAGTATTACAAAAAGATCCGGGCTACTACAGCTGGATACTGAACGGTGACTTTACGCTGAACACGAAAAACGTACTGACAAAAATCAGACTACGTGAATCGGGAATGATGAAATGAGTATGAAAGGAAAAAAAATCGTACTAGGTATAACCGGAAGTATAGCCGCCTATAAAGCGGCTATACTCATTCGCGGACTTATTAAGAAGGGAGCGGAAGTACAAGTCGTGATTACCCCCGCAGGCAAAGAATTCATCACACCTATCACTTTGTCTGCATTAACAAGCAAACCTGTTATCAGCGAGTTTTTTGCCCAGCGTGACGGGACATGGAACAGCCACGTTGATTTGGGACTATGGGCGGATGCCATGATTATCGCTCCGGCTACCGCATCCACTATTGGTAAAATGGCCAACGGAATAGCGGACAATATGCTGATCACGACTTATCTGTCAATGAAAGCTCCCGTATTCGTAGCTCCGGCAATGGATCTGGATATGTTCGCACACCCTTCCACCCGGAAGAATCTGGACACGCTCCGTTCTTACGGAAATCATATTATAGAACCGGCAGAAGGGGAACTGGCAAGCCATCTGGTAGGAAAAGGCAGAATGGAAGAACCGGAAAAAATAGTGGAAATTCTGGAAGCTTTCTTTGCCAAACAACAAGACATGGCCGGAAAGAAAGTAGTCATTACCGCCGGTCCAACCTACGAAAAAATAGATCCGGTACGCTTTATCGGCAATTATTCTTCAGGAAAAATGGGATTCGCACTTGCCGAGGAATGCGCTTCACGTGGAGCGGAAGTATCGCTAATCAGCGGACCGGTAACGATTCAGGCCCATCACCCTAACATCCGCCGCATAGATGTGGAAAGTGCCGGAGAAATGTACGAAGCCGCCATCCGCGAGTTTCCTACAGCTTCGGCCGGCATCCTGTGTGCGGCAGTGGCCGACTTTACCCCGGAAACCGTAGCCGGTCATAAAATCAAAAGAGAGAAAGATAATTTAATACTGCAACTGAAACCCACACAAGACATTGCCGCCGCACTGGGAAACCAGAAAAAAGACGGACAGACATTAGTGGGATTTGCCTTGGAAACAAATGATGAAACAAAAAATGCACAAAGAAAACTGGAACGTAAGAACCTTGATTTCATTGTACTGAACTCATTGAACGACCAAGGAGCCGGGTTTCGTTGTGACACCAACAAAATAACGATTATAGACCGTCAGGGAGCAACTCCTTATCCGCTGAAAAGCAAACAGGAAGTAGCAAGGGATATTATTGACAGACTGGTAAATAATAAATAATTTCTTAATTTGCCATGTTGCCAATGTGCTAATGTGCTAATGCGCTAATTACCATGCGGAATACAACAGCGCAGCAAATTAGCAAATTGACAAATCAGCAAATTATTAAAAAGGAGCAAGAATATGCTGCAATCTATCTATATACAGAATTATGCATTGATTGATACATTGGATATCAGTTTCACCCCCGGCTTCTCTGTCATCACCGGAGAGACCGGCGCCGGTAAATCGATTATTCTAGGCGCTATCGGCTTGTTACTGGGACAACGGGCCGATATCAAAGCGATCAAGAAAGGCGCCAATAAATGTATTGTAGAAGCACGTTTCAACATCTCCGCCTATCAGATGGAGCCTTTCTTTACCCAAAGAGATTTGGAATATGATCCGGATGAATGTATTATCCGCCGCGAGTTATATGCATCAGGTAAAAGCCGCGCATTCATAAACGATACTCCGGCCTCATTGGCGCAGATGAAGGAACTGGGCGAGAAACTGATAGATGTACATAGCCAGCATCAAAACCTGTTGCTCAACAGTGAGGGATTCCAATTGAATGTATTGGATATCCTGGCACAAGATGACAACGAACTTTCAGCATACAAGGATATTTATACCGAGTACAGGAACGTATGCAAACAGCTGGCCGACTTCATAACGCAAGCCGAGCAAAGCCGGAAGGATGAAGATTACATCCGGTTCCAACTGGAACAGCTGGATGATGCAAACCTTCAGGAAGGAGAACAAACCGAACTGGAACAGGAAGCCGAAACCTTGAATCATGCCGAAGAGATAAAAGCGGGCTTGTACAAAGTGGACCAAATAATGGCTTCGGAAGATGCCAGCCTGTTGTCCGCTACCAAAGAATGTATGCAAACCCTGCATAACATAGCGAGAGTGTACACACGTGCCCAGGAATGGATAGGGCGTTTAGACAGTTGTTACATAGAGCTGAAAGATCTGTCGCATGAAATAGCAGGCGCACAGGAGGAAGTGGAGTTCAACCCCACCCGTCTGGATTATGTAAATGAACGCCTGAACTTAATCTACTCTTTGCAACAGAAGCATCACGTACAAACAATAGAGGAATTGATAGCCGTGCAAACCGACTATCATGAGAAGCTGAACGCCATCACTTCTTTTGATGACCGTATAGCAGAACTTACCGCCCAAAAAGAAACGCTATATGACAAAGTGATAAAGCAAGCTGCTGTGTTGACAAAACTCCGTTCCCAATCGGGCAAGCACATTGAAAGACAGATGCAAAGCCTGCTGGTTCCTCTCGGTATGCCCAATGTGCGCTTTGTGGTGGAACTGAATCCGCGCAAGGAACCGGACAGTAAAGGGATGGACAGTGTGACATTCCTGTTTTCGGCCAACAAGAATGGAACATTACAAAATGTAGCTTCCGTAGCATCGGGTGGTGAGATTGCCCGTGTCATGCTTTCGCTGAAAGCCATGATAGCCGGAGCTGTGAAACTGCCTACTATCATCTTTGATGAAATAGACACCGGAGTTTCCGGTTCCATCGCCGAGAAAATGGCGCTCATCATGCAGGAGATGGGAAAACAAAACCGTCAGGTCATCAGCATCACCCACCTGCCCCAGATTGCAGCACGCGGCATCACTCATTATAAAGTATATAAGGAAGATACGGAAACAGGCACCAACAGCCACATCCGCCGCCTGACTGATGAAGAAAGAGTAAAAGAAATTGCCAATATGCTAAGTGGGGCTACCTTGACAGAGGCAGCCCTGAACAATGCAAAGGCGCTGATAAGTGGCTAGTGCCAATTACCACTAACCACCTGTCACTAACCATTAACCACTTATTAAATATGTTAGAAAAGAATGAAATGATTTTCGGTGTACGCGCTGTTATTGAAGCCATACAAGCCGGAAGAGAGATAGATAAAGTATTGGTGAAGAAAGATATACAGAGCGAACTGTCCAAAGAACTGTTTGCCTGCTTGAAAAATACCCTCATCCCTGTTCAGCGTGTACCCGTGGAGCGTATTAACCGTATTACCCGGAAAAACCATCAGGGAGTTGTAGCATTCATCTCCTCTGTCACCTACCAGAAAACAGAAGATCTGGTACCTTTCCTGTTTGAAGAAGGAAAAACACCCCTATTCGTCATGCTGGATGGAATTACCGATGTACGTAACTTCGGAGCCATTGCCCGTACCTGCGAATGTGCCGGTGCAGATGCCATTATTATTCCCTCGAAAAACAGTGTCAGTGTCAATGCCGACGCAATGAAAACATCAGCAGGAGCTCTGCACACTCTTCCCGTATGCCGCGAACAAAATCTGACTAATACCATCAAGTATCTGAAAGACTGCGGATTCAAGATTGTAGCAGCCACGGAAAAAGGTGATTATGATTACACCAAAGCAAACTATAAAGACCCTGTATGTATCATTATGGGAGCCGAGGACACAGGTGTTCCCTACGAACACCTTTCCCTGTGCGATGAATGGATCAAAATACCGTTAATGGGTAAAATAGAATCATTGAACGTATCGGTTGCCGCAGGTATTCTGATTTATGAAGCTGTAAAGCAACGCGGCTTCACAGAAGACAAAACGGCATCCGCTTTATAAATACCGTATCATCGTTAACAAACAACTAACTATATCATGAAGAAAGTACTTTTGATACTGGCATGCGGCATAGCCGCCCAGCTAAGCTATGCACAAGCAACCCCAAAGTGGGCCGGCAAAGCTAAAAAAGCCGTTTTTTCCATCGTTACATACGATAAAGATAACAAAATCAAGAATACAGGAAATGGATTCTATATCAATGAAAATGGAACGGCATTATCCGATTATACCCTGTTTGAAGGAGCCGAACGTGCAGTAATCATTAATGCGGACAGTAAAGAATTGCCTGTATTGCGTATCTTGGGAGCCAACTCCATGTATGACATCGTAAAATTTAATACTGAAACCGATAAAAAGACCATAGCATTAAAATCGGCATCACAGCCGGCATCGGTAGGTGAAACAGTCTATCTGCTACCCTACTCGACTCAAAAAGCGGCAACCTGCCAGACAGGGACCGTCACCAAAGTAGACACCATCGGCGACAAGGCATATTACTATACACTGGCAATGACAACCAACGAAAAAACAGTAAGTTGCCCTATTATGAATGCCAATGGAGAAGTATTAGGTTTAATCCAAAAAAACGCATCGGATGAAGCCAAGGAAAGTTATGCCATCGGAGCTACATACGGTGCCTCGCTGAGCATCACCGCCCTTTCTTTGAACGACATGTCACTGAATAAAATCGGCATCAAAAAAGGACTGCCCGAAACAGAAGACCAAGCACTGGTGTACCTGTTCATGGCATCTTCACAACAAAATCAGGACGAATATATCACCACATTAAACGATTTCCTGGAACAATATCCCAACAGCGCGGACGGATATATACGCCGTGCCACTACTTATATGGGATTTAATGATGATGAACACAACGCTTTGGCAGATGCCGACCTGAAGAAAGCACTGGAAGTGACAGCCAACAAGAGTGAAACGCAATATAATATCGCTAAATTAATTTATTCGTACACCATCTCTTTAGGTGACAAGAAACCATACGGTGACTGGAGTTACGACAAAGCTCTCTCCATTATTCATGATGCCATGCAGGCCGACAACCAACCCATTTACACACAATTGGAGGGAGACATTCTGTTTGCTATGAAAAAATATCCTGAGGCATACGCCGCTTATGAAAAAGTGAACCAGTCTTCCATAGCCTCTGCCGCTACATTTTACTCGGCAGCCAAAACCAAACAACTGATTGAAGGAACAGATATGAACGAGGTTATTGCCTTGATGGATAGTGCTGTGGCACGTTTCACCAAGCCTTATACATCGGAAGCGGCTCCTTATTTCTATGAACGGGCAGAGATAAAAGCCCAGACAGGCAAATACCGTGAAGCGGTAATAGATTATGATACTTTTTATGATGCTATCGGTGGACGCGTTACAGCCGCCTTTTATCTGCAACGCGAACAGGCGGAAATACAATGTAAAATGTATCAGCAAGCTATCAACGACATTAATAAAGCAGTAGAAATGACTCCTGAGGATATAGCCATGTGGGTGGAAAAAGGTTCGGTGCATCTACGTGTAGGGCAACATAACGAAGCAATAGAAGCATTGGAAAAGGCTATCTCTTTAGACCCGAAAGCCGCAGCCGCATATCGTATGCTGGGATACTGCCAGATACAATTAAAGAAAAACAAAGAAGCCTGTGCAAATTTTGCCAAAGCAAAAGAACTGGGCGATGAAGTGGTAGACGGACTGATACAGAAGTATTGCAAATAATACCGGGAAGCTCCATCTGAAATCCGCGAATCTTGCTACATGATTTCTGAAATCTTGTTGCATGATTCGCGGATTTTTGCTACAAGATTTCAGGAAACATTCCCTGTCATTCATGAAAAAGCAGGAAAGAAAAAAATTCTACTTATCTTCCAACTGCCGTATAATCAGTACCCGTTTCGTATCTTCCGTCACCCGGAAACGGTCATCGCTACGCTCTCCTACCAGCCATACAATCCGGTCTGCTGAGCAAACCACATACTGATTTTCTTTCTGGAAAAGAGAAAACTTACGATCTGTCAGATAATCGCTGACCTTCTTTTTCCCTTTCATTCCGAAAGGAACAAACTTATCCCCCTGCCTCCATTTACGCACCGTGAGAGGTAGTACCACCTTATCCGCATCCAAACAGGCCGTATTCTTATTCCTGGGGATGACAAAGTCCGGCATTATTTCCTGCGTTTCCATTGCAAGCCGGAATGGGGGCACATTTTCCTCCACTTCCTCATCCGCCGGCTTCCTCCTGCGAATAATCAGCTCCGTCCTGTCGCGCAGTACCTCCCATCCGGCAGAAACGAATCTTTTTCCCGACTGGGCAGACAAACTGCGGAATACATCTCCTACCTGAACGGAATTGAAACCTAACGGATGAAGAATCTCAAACAGCAAAGCCGCCGGAGCACTCTCTTCCATCAAACGAGAAATAAGAATATGGCCGGACTTTTCCATCACCCTTTCTTTCCCCGCCTCTATTTCCTTATTATATATAAGAGAAACATCAGTCAGACGTCTGGATGTTTCAGCTATACTTTCACTGACAGAAGGATTCAGCTCACGCAACATCGGAAGAATATTCAGACGGATTTTATTACGCATATATTCATCTTGCAGATTGGTACTGTCTGTAACATAACCTTGACGCAAACAACGCAAATAATCCAAAATATCCTGACGGCTCACCTCCAACAAAGGCCGTACAATGCAGCCGTTATGCGGACTGATACCTTTCAAGCCATTGATTCCCGCGCCACGTATCAAATTCAATAAAAAAGTTTCCACACTATCGTCCCGATGATGGGCTACGGCAATAACAGCCATCCCCCTCTCCTTACGCAGTTGTTCGAACCAATCATAGCGCATTTCGCGAGCTGCCATCTCAATAGAAACATGATGCCTTGAAGCATAAGTGACTGTATCAAAATGAGTAACATGCAAAGTCACTCCCAGCCCTTTACACAACTCATTGACAAACCTTTCATCTCTATCGGACTCCTCACCACGAAGATGGAAGTTACAATGGGCAGCCTCACAATGATACCCTAAAACAAGCAAGACACGCAACAAAGCTACCGAATCTGCTCCGCCACTCAATGCCACTAACACCTTATCATGCAAAGTGAAAAGTTGTTTTTCCTCTATATACTTCTGAATATTCCAATGAAACATGACACAAAGATAAGGGTTCTGCAAGACAAAAACAAAGTGCCTGTTCTTTATTTAAAAACAATCTAAATAGTTTGCATACTTCTAAGTAATAACTTATCTTTGCGAAAAATTTAAAACAAGATGCGTTTATCCGAATTAAGAACAGGAGAAAAAGGCGTAATAGTCAAGGTTTTAGGTCACGGTGGTTTCCGCAAGCGAATCGTTGAAATGGGTTTTATTAAAGGAAAAACCGTAGAGGTAATCTTGAACGCCCCTTTGAAAGACCCTATAAAATACAGACTACTAGGTTACGAGATCTCTCTCCGAAGACAAGAGGCAGATATGATTGAGGTGGTAAGCGAGCAGGAAGCACGCACGATGCAAAACCCTTACCATGGTTCCATAACAGAAGATGTACCCGTGTCCGAATCAGAACTGGTGGCACTGGCAAAAGGCAAACGCCGTACAATCAATGTGGCCTTAGTAGGTAATCCTAATTGTGGAAAGACTTCGCTATTCAATATTGCATCCGGCGCCCATGAACATGTAGGAAACTACAGTGGTGTGACAGTAGATGCCAAAGAAGGGTTTTTCGACTTCCAAGGTTATCATTTCCGTATTGTAGATTTACCCGGAACCTATTCTCTTTCAGCCTATACTCCGGAAGAACTTTATGTACGCAAACATATCATTGAAGAAACTCCGGATGTAATCATCAATGTGGCAGACTCTTCCAACCTGGAACGTAATTTCTATCTTACCACCCAATTGATTGACATGAATGTGCGTATGGTCATCGCACTGAATATGTATGACGAACTGGAAAGCAGCGGCAACAAACTGGATTACATCAAGTTAAGCCAATTGATCGGAGTGCCTATGATACCTACTGTCTGCCGGCGGGGTGAAGGCATAGACCAACTGTTCCATGTTATCATCGGTATTTACGAAGGCGGGGATTTCCTGTCACAAAAGGGCGAAATACGTTCTGAAATTCTGGAAGATCTGAGAGACTGGCACAAAACCTATGTACCCGACCACGAATTCGGAAGCCACAAAGAAGAGGAAGATGCCCGCCCACGCGGATATATGCGCCATATTCACATTAACCACGGTCCTGAACTGGAGCGCAGTATCGAAGAAGTAAAAAAAGCAATCAGTCAAAACGAAGACATACGCCATAAATACTCCACCCGCTTCCTATCTATCAAATTACTGGAAAACGATAAGGAAATAGAAAATTTCATCTCTACACTGCCTAATGGCAAAGAAATCATAGCGATACGCAACAAGGAAACCCTACGTATCCGTAAAGTGATGAACGAAGACAGCGAGCAAGCTATTACGGATGCTAAATATGGTTTTATTACCGGAGCTTTGAAGGAAACATTCACCGACAATCATTTGGAAAAAGAACAAACAACCCGCGTGATAGACAGTATTGTGACACATCGCATTTGGGGATATCCTATTTTTTTCCTGTTCCTTTACATCATGTTTGAGGGAACCTTTGTTTTGGGTGACTACCCTATGCAAGGTATTGAATGGCTAGTAGACCAGTTGGGCAACCTGATACGGAACAATATGGCTGAAGGTCCTTTGAAAGACTTACTGATAGATGGTATTATCGGTGGAGTGGGCGGTGTTATCGTTTTCCTGCCGAATATCCTCATATTATACTTTTTTATTTCTATATTGGAAGATTCGGGGTATATGGCACGCGCTGCATTTATCATGGATAAAATAATGCACCGGATGGGACTGCATGGCAAGTCCTTTATTCCACTGATTATGGGATTCGGCTGTAATGTACCTGCCATAATGGCAACACGTACTATAGAAGACCGAAAGTCCAGACTAATCACCATGTTGGTGAATCCTTTAATGTCCTGTAGTGCTCGTCTTCCCATATATTTAGTTATGATAGGTGCTTTTTTCCCTAACTGCGCCAGCTTTATGTTACTTTGCATCTACACAGCAGGCATTTTATTGGCAGTAATAATGGCCCGTATTTTCAGTAAATTTCTGGTGAAAGGAGAAGATTCTCCATTTGTAATGGAACTCCCCCCCTATCGTATGCCTACCTCTAAAAGTATCATGCGCCATACATGGGAAAAAGGAGCACAATATCTGAAAAAGATGGGAGGCATTATCATGATTGCCTCAATTATTATCTGGTTTCTAGGGTATTATCCACAACATGATGCTTACGAAAGCGTGGCTGAGCAACAAGAAAATTCATATATCGGACAAATAGGCAAAGCCATAGAGCCTGTTATCAAACCGCTAGGATTTGACTGGAAGTTAGGAATCGGACTTATTTCAGGTGTGGGTGCTAAAGAACTGGTAGTAAGCACACTAGGAGTATTATACACAAATGAAGGAGATGTGGAAAATGTGAATCTTTCTAACCGCATCCCCATTACTCCACTGGTTGCATTAGCTTACATGCTGTTTGTATTGATTTACTTCCCCTGTATTGCCACTTTCGCAGCAATCAAGCAAGAATCCGGCAGTTGGAAATGGGCCATATTCACAGCAGGATACACCACTGGATTGGCTTGGCTTGTTGCATTTACTGTATTTCAAATAGGAAGTCTTATCGTTTAATAAACCTAAACCTAAAATTATTTGTTTATCAAGCATGGAGTTACAACAAATTATAGTTATTGCAATTGTATGCCTCTGCACCATATGGATAAGCATACGTATCTTTCAGTATTTCAAGCGCATAAAGAACAATAGCAATCCGTGTGAATGCTGTAGTTCGGACTGCGCCATGAAGTCTATGCAGAACAAGCCAAAGTACGGTTGCGAAAAAAATGCAGAAAAAGTGAGAAAAAAATAGCAGAATATTTGCAGATTAAAAAAAATGTCGTACCTTTGCAACCGCAATCGAGAAACAAAGATTGCTAACGACAAGGTTCCTTGGATGAGTGGCTTAGTCAGCGGTCTGCAAAACCGTGTACGGCGGTTCGAATCCGCCAGGAACCTCCAAAAGCGAAAATGGATTAGAATGAAAATTTCTAATCCATTTTCGCTTTTCAGCTACTTACGTCCTCTATGGTAGAAGTAGAGAAGGGTGGGCTTTCCACCCCCGCGACTCCACTGGAGATGTTGAGGCTTTATAGCTCCCTCTATAAATTATATTACAGACATCCATCTGCATGCGAAATCAAACAACAAACCGTTTTCACCCCGTATGACGAATGTGAATATTTTATGGACGGGTGCGATATAATGTTAGATCAACTTTATTCTTATCCCCTGGGATTAAAATGCATTATATGCCATGAGCAAAGGAATTATAGTTGTAGGAGGTGCAGAAGAGGAACATTACAACTTATTAGGCAAAGACAGACTTCATCCTATCATCAACGTATACCCTGAAGAAAATGACATTTATAATAAACTAGATAGTTTATTAGCTAACCCAAATTTCTCAATTATCCGCCGACAGCATTGAATATATCAAAAAATACCATTGCCCAATAAGGTGGCTAAAGAATGTTTGGATTTTTGGGAGAAAAATTAATTCCATCCATTAGCACTTCACTATCAGCATCTTATTACTTCCATCAAAAAAATATATCTAAAAAAAGAGCAAAATGTTTGCATAATTCAATTTATCCCCTTATCTTTGCACCGCGTTTGAGAGATAACGCTTCTGAAAAGAAGGAAGTTTGGGTGAGTGGCTGAAACCACCAGTTTGCTAAACTGACGTACGGGTAACCGTACCGGGGGTTCGAATCCCCCAGCTTCCGCAAGCGGGTCATAAAAGTAGTTTATGACCCGCTTTTATTTTTCAATGATTTGAGTCAAGGCTTTCGGAAGCCCTAAAAAGACGGCTCAAAATACTTCATTAAAACTTCAGGGAAGATAACCAGTAGTAACTTATGTAGATTGCGATCAGAATCGCATTGGGTTGTTTTTTTTAATCCAACCGCACTGATAGCTTACTTTCGCGTATTAACATAACATACCCACAGTTTTTTCGGACTGACCATTAAATTCCTATTTTATAGTAACAGCACAAAAAAAATCATTTTTTATTTTGCAGATTAAAAACAAACTTTTAACTTTGCAGCGTCTTAGAAAAAGAGTTAAGAGCAACTGATGGCGGTATCGTCTAGTGGCCTAGGACGCGGCCCTCTCACGGCTGAAACTCGGGTTCGATTCCCGGTTCCGCTACCTTTAGAAGCTAATTGGTTTATTGTCACCAATTAGCTTTATTTTTTTATAAAACTAAAATAAAAAGAGTACTTATCATTTTTTCATTTATTGACTACTTTATACTTAAAAATGCACAAGTATTCGCATTATACCTACTAATAGTGATGCATAGCTCACAAAAAAGGAGTACCTTTGCAGCCCTAAATCATCTTAATAATGACAGTATGGAAATGAACAAAGTTTTTAAGGATGGATTGTGGAGTAAGGAAATTAATGTTTCAGACTTCGTATATACCAACATTACCCCTTATGAGGGCGATGCCTCATTCTTGGCAGGCCCCACAGAGCGAACTAAAAAAGTGTGGAACGAATGCCTCAAGGCACTAGAAGAAGAACGTGCCAATAACGGAGTTCGTTCCCTTGATAATGTAACAGTATCTACTATCACCTCACATAAAGCAGGATACATTGACCGTGAAAACGAACTGATTGTAGGTCTTCAGACGGACGAACTTCTGCGCCGTGCCATCAAACCTTACGGTGGTATCAAGGTCGTAGAAAAAGCCTGCCATGAAAACGGTGTGGAAGTAGATGAAAAAGTAAAGGATATCTTTACTCATTATCGCAAAACCCATAATGATGGCGTATTTGATGCTTATACCGAAGAAATCCGCTCTTTCCGTTCACTCGGTTTCCTGACCGGTCTGCCCGATAACTATGCACGCGGACGCATTATTGGTGACTACCGCCGTTTGGCACTGTATGGTATCGACCGACTGATTGAAGCAAAACAAGAAGATTTGCGCAATATCACCAGTCCGATGACCGATGCCCGTATCCGCCTGCGCGAAGAAGTAGCCGAACAAATTAAAGCACTGAAAGAAATAAAAATATTGGGTGAATATTACGGACTCGATTTGAGCCGTCCCGCTACTAATGCACAAGAAGCGGTTCAGTGGGTTTATATGGCATATCTTGCTGCCGTGAAAGAACAAGATGGAGCAGCTATGTCATTGGGCAACGTTTCTTCATTCCTGGATATCTATATTCAATATGATTTGGATCATGGTAAAATTGACGAGTCATTCGCTCAGGAGCTAGTGGATCAGTTTATCATCAAGTTACGTATGGTCCGCCATCTGCGTATGCAATCATACAATGACATCTTTGCAGGTGACCCCACCTGGGTGACCGAATCTATCGGCGGACGATTCAACGACGGACGCACCAAAGTAACAAAAACTTCTTTCCGCTTCTTACAAACACTATACAATCTGGGTCCGTCACCTGAACCCAATATGACTGTACTGTGGAGTCCGGAGTTGCCGGAAGGTTTCAAAGAATTCTGCGCACAGGTTTCTATCGACACTTCTTCCATACAGTACGAAAACGATACGCTGATGCGCGAAGTGCGTAACTGTGACGATTATGGCATTGCCTGCTGTGTGTCTTATCAGGCTATCGGCAAACAAATCCAATTCTTCGGGGCACGCTGTAATCTGGCTAAGGCTCTGTTACTAGCTATCAATGGCGGACGTTGCGAAAATACAGGAACTGTAATGGTGAAAGATATTCCTGTATTGACAGGAGACTTGCTGAACTTTGAAGAAGTATGGTCTAATTATAAGAAAGTATTAATGCAGATTGCACGTGTGTATAATGATGCGATGAATATCATTCACTATATGCATGACAAATATTATTACGAAAAGGCTCAAATGGCATTCATTGATACCGATCCACGTATCAATCTGGCATATGGCGTAGCCGGTCTGTCCATTGCCATTGACTCATTGTCTGCCATCAAATACGGCAAGGTACGTGCCAAACGTAATGATATAGGTTTGACTGAAGGCTTTGATATTGAAAATACATATCCTTGCTTCGGTAATGATGATGACCGCGTAGACCACTTAGGAGTAGATTTGGTTTATTTCTTCAGTGAAGAATTAAAGAAACATCCGGTATACAAAAACGCCCGTCCTACCCTGTCACTGCTGACTATCACCTCCAATGTAATGTACGGTAAGAAAACAGGTGCCACTCCTGACGGTCGTGCCAAAGGGGTTGCTTTCGCTCCGGGTGCCAACCCGATGCACGGACGTGATAAGAACGGTGCCATCGCCTCATTGAGTTCTGTAGCCAAACTACGCTATCGTGATGCTCAGGACGGCATCAGTAACACATTCTCTATCGTACCAAAATCACTAGGAGTGGATCGGGAAACCCGTATAGAGAATCTGATAACCATGATGGACGGTTATTTCACCAAAGGGGCACACCACCTGAATGTAAATGTGCTGAACCGTGAAATGCTGGAAGATGCAATGGAGCATCCTGAAAAATACCCGCAACTTACTATCCGCGTATCAGGTTATGCCGTAAATTTCATCAAATTGAGCCGTGAACATCAGCTGGAAGTAATCAGCCGTTCTTTCCACGAAAGAATGTAACATCACATATACATTAATCGTAGGGGCGGGTTTTAAACCTGCCCTTACCAGTTTAAAGACAAACCATTATGATCAGAGTACATTCTTACGAGTCAATGGGGACGTTTGACGGTCCCGGCTTACGCTTAGTCGTATTTTTACAAGGATGCAATTTCCGATGTCTCTATTGTGCCAACCCCGACACAATTGACACCAAAGGTGAAAGTACGGAAACGGCAATAGACGAAATTGTGCATATGGCTGTCAGCCAAAAAGCTTTTTTCGGTAAAAAAGGAGGTGTGACTTTCAGCGGCGGCGAACCTACATTGCAAGCAAAAGCACTGATTCCGTTATTCCAGCGGTTAAAAGAACAAAACATCCACATCTGTATAGATACCAACGGCAGTATATGGAATGAGGAAGTAGAGGAACTGCTAAAATGGACAGACCTCGTATTATTAGATATCAAGGAATTTAATAATGTGCGACATCGGCAACTGACAGAACGTAGCAACGAACAAACCATACGTACCGCTGAATGGCTTGAAAAAAACGGAAAACCTTTTTGGTTGCGCTACGTATTAGTTCCAGGCTATAGTTCCTTTGAGGAAGACATACGGGCATTAGGAGAGCACTTCAAGAACTATCACATGATTCAAAGAGTAGAGATACTACCTTATCATACATTAGGCGTACACAAATATGAAGCCATGGGAAAAGAATACAAACTGAACGGAATAAAAGAAAATACCCTAGAACAATTGGAAACAGCCAAAACGTTATTTGGTGAATATTTCAATACCGTATATTTAAATTAGAAAAGACAAACTTACCGTCTATCCGGTACTTAAGTTCCGTTAAGGAGATGAGCCCCATAATTTTCGCCTCATCTCCTTTTTATGTATAAGAAACAATATATTTATATCAGCACTACCATCACATCCCGTGCCCCATGAGCACCCATTACCAAGGCCTGCTCAATATCAGCTGTCTTTGACGGACCGGAAATAAAGGTTCCGAAACCATATTCGCCTGTATCTATCAGTTTATATGCTTCATGCATATTGTTCACAATCTTATTCTTATCTAGAAGAATAACCAACTTTTCGGCAATAAAATAAATGGCACGCTGCTTTACATCCTGCTCTATCCATACCGCACCATTCTCCGCAACCCCAATCTTTCCATCTATGACAGCCAAATCCGTCCCATTCAATTCTGCAGGATCTTCCAAATCATCGGGATTAAATGTTGCACAAGTAATACTCTTCAGATTAGAAGCGATGCGTTTGGCTCCAGGATAAGCTTTTTTAATGAAATCATTCACGTTCTCCTCTTTTTCCAAAAAAATGGCTTCTCCTCCTACTTGCTTCATGACGAAATAAAACTGTTCTACCTTACTGGGATAAGTCAATGCCATATCTTCCAATGGCTTTAAATCCGGTTTCTCATATTTTACATGTGTAGCACGCCGGATGCTCTGCAATATATCTTCTCTGCTGCTCATAATTTACTTCACTTTACCTTTCTTCCACATTTCATTGAAACTCTCCTTAGCAAATTTCGGCATTTCACGTCCTTTCCCCCAGTCATTCAATCCGTTATAGATAAGGAAACGCGGCACTCCGTTTACCAATGGCGCCCATTTTAATGCCATATTGAATATCGAAGGGCGGTTCATCATGAATTCCATGCCACCGGACATTACCTTTTTCATCCGGTCTGCCTTACCCAATTTATCCAAATCCTGGCGCCACAAATAGATCTGCTCCGCCAAATCCACTTTAGCCGGACATACAAACGAACAGGAATAACACAAAGAACAAGCCGACACATTGTCATAATAATGTAACGGCGCCTTCAACATCCCCAGGTTAATCCCGATAGGGCCGGGAATAAAATAAGTATAAGAGTACCCCCCACTACGTCTATATACAGGACATGTATTCATACAGGCTCCACAACGAATACAATTCAAAGTCTTGATATGCTTTGGGTCGGCTAATATCTTACTACGTCCGTTATCTACAATAATAATATGAAGTTCCCCACCCTCTCTAGGCTTTCGATAATGAGAAGTATATGTAGTAATGGGTTGTCCTGTAGCCGAACGGGCCAACAAACGGGTGAACACTCCCAATGATTCACGATCCGGCACAATTTTTTCCATACCAAAAGCCGCAATCTGTAATTTAGGCTGGGAAGTACCCATATCCGCATTTCCTTCATTGGTACATACCACAATCTCACCAGTAGAAGCTACAGCAAAGTTAGCACCTGTCATAGCCGCCTCAGCATGAATAAATTTCTGACGGAGATTTTTCCGGGCTGCATGTGTAAGGTAAGTAGGGTCAAAATTTCCTTTCTCCGTACCCATCTCTCTCTCGAAAAGCTCACCTACCTGTTCACGTTTGATATGAATAGCAGGTAATACAATATGGCTCGGCTTCAGATGCATCAATTGCAAGATACGCTCTCCCAAGTCGCTTTCTACCACTTCAATCCCTTTGCTTTCCAAAAAAGGATTAAGTTCACACTCCTCAGCCAACATGGATTTGCTTTTTATAAAATGCTTCACTCCATGCTGGTTCAGAATATTGTAGACAATGTTACAATACTCATCCGCATCCTTTGCCCAATAGACATGAGCTCCGTTAGCACGCGCATTGTTTTCAAACTCCACCAATAATTCGTCCAAATGGCTGTTACTATATAGTTTAGTAGCACATGCCATATTACGCAATTCCTCCCATTCGGGAACTTCTTTACTCAGTCTGTCACGCTTTGCCCTAACCAGCCAAAGTGTTTCGTCATGCCATGCGGCCTGTTTCTTGTTTTTCAGAAACTCCGCAGCTGCTTTTGAATGTTTCGTACTCATAATCCTGCCGCTAAGATTTCAACAATGTGCAATGTCTTGATAGGAAGTTTGTCACGGGCAATGATACCATTCTGATGCATCAGGCACGAACTGTCGGCCCCCACAATATATTCAGCACCGGTAGCAATATGACGCATCACCTTGTCATGCCCCATCTGCACGGAAACCGCATCTTCCTCTACGGCAAACATACCGCCGAAACCGCAACATTCGTCTTTGCGTTCCGGTTCCACAACTTCCACTCCTTCTACCAAAGAGAGCAAATCACGCAATTTGCTGAAATAAGGAATATTAAGTTCGCTGGCAGAAGAAAGTTTCATCAATCTCACTCCATGACAACTGTTTTGCAGACTCACTTTATGTGGAAACTTGGCTTTCAACGAAGAAGGCTTGACGATATCATGAATAAACTCACAGATATCATATATCTTACCTTCGCTGGCACACCGATGTTTGTCTTCTTTCAACAGACGACTGTAGTTATCACGCACAAAAACGACGCAACTGGCCGAAGGGCCCACTATATAATCGTAATTCTTAAACTGTTCGTCAAAATGACGGGCCAAATCTACCGCTTTATTCTCGAAACCTGCATTCGCCATCGGTTGGCCGCAACAAGTCTGATTGAGAGGATAATCCACATCCACTCCCAAACTTTTCAGCAGCTTGTACGAGGCTATCCCCACCTGCGGATATACCGCATTGATATAACAAGGAATAAATAAACCTACTTTCATTGTCATTAGTTAATATGTGTCCTATATTGAATAACAAAGTTAGAGGATATTTGTTAAGAAAACAACGAGATTTCTAACGAATAATGAAGCGGAATAGGTAAAAAAGCATAATATTGTGAGCAAAAGCCTTACTAATAAAAAAGTACTCCCCGCGAATCACTTCGCAGGGAGCACTTTTAACTAATAACTAACTTTGTGGTTTACGTAATTTCTATATGACTAACTTATAGTGCAAAGATAGAGGTTAGGGACCACATCCACAATCACTTCATTTAGGTATTCTATCTTATTCCACTCACCATTTGTAGGTATTATAAGTTCATCTTCACCTCGCTTAGTTCAACCAGTTTATTTACGATAGCGTAAATAGTCAATCCGGCAGGTGAATGTATCTGTAGCTTGCGCGCAATATTCCGACGGTGAGTTATCACCGTATGAATGGAGAGGAACAGTTTTTCCGCCGTTTCCTTATTTGTCATCCCACGTACCACGCAACAAATAATTTCTTTCTCACGCTGGCTCAACGCTTCCTGTTCGCCATCTGTTTCATCCACACCAAGATTCATCAGGTCTACTAACTTTTTATTTAAAACTTCGATGTCATCATATAGCGCTATACTCTCATCGTATCCCTTCAACAGATTGGTATCTGTGACTGAACACAACAAAGAAACGCATTTGACAGATGCCTGTGGATAGTTCGATTTGAACTCGTCCACGTTAAACCATCCTCCGAAAGTAGGATTTATGATTAGAATATCCGGCTGATGTCCCTGCATACAATTTTGCAGTCCTTCAAGAGAGGTTATTTCCACCGGCTGTATTATAAGATCAGGCATGCGCTTCAGCACAGCCACAAGTCCGCTACGCACAATGACTGAAGTTTCGGCCACCGCAACGTGCACAAGTTCTGTCCGTTTCATTTCCCCTCCTTTTCCAGCCTAAGTACAGCAGGCACAAACAAATAATCCTCTACGCGGCAATGAGATGCCAAATCTTGTTCACAACTGAATATGTCGAATAATACGGCGTTCAACAAATGGTTATTTCCTTTTGCCGGATAATATTTAATAATGATGTTTTTTAACTCAGTCAGTGTCGCATCTATCTGATCATGCCTGCGGGCAAACTGTGAGATACGGAATCCTCCCGTTTCTCGTCCCGTCATCAGATTCTCTACATAAGTAAACACATTCATATCTTCATAATCCATGTGTTTACGCACTTCTCCGGCATACTGATCAAAAAATTTCAGAATGAGAAATGCAACCTCGTTTTCCGTGGAACAATCTATAGCTTCTATCAATTTACGGCGTATGGTAGGCAGACAGAAATCAAGGAAATAATGATGTGCCTGTTTTAAATAATTCATCAATGAAGGCATAGAAATATCCTTCACATCATCCTCCATCCGGTCGCTATCTTCAATCATGAAGTTTACCACCGCAAGGAAAGTACGACAATCCACTCCATTTTCACGGCACACCTCCTGTACTGTCTTGTCTCCAAACCCTAACGAAAGATCAAAACGGCTCATTACCTGTAGCAATGTATAGTTATCACAGATAAGATAACTCATTTTGTCCGTCGGAGTATATTTACTTGTTTTATACATAGTTATGTTTTTTGTTTCTCTTTATGGCCGCAAAGTTACGGAAAATCACCAGGGTTATCAATCACTATAAATAGGTATTTTCTCTTGTACCCATAATTCCCGTTCAACCGGCCAATGCCAGTCTTTTAATTATACATTAATATATAGCCGTTAAGATAAGTGGCAAGAAGCAACCACAAAAGATAAGGAACAAAAAGATATGCCGAAGATTTCCTCACCGGATAACTTTCTATCATATAATAAATAACAAGCACATCCAGCACCAGAATATTTGCAAAACCTAGCAACGGACTCCGAAAATAAAAGAAGAAAATGCTCCATGTAAAATTAAACAGAAGCTGGAATCCGAATAATCTGATAATCATTTGTCGTCTTATTGTCCATATATGCCAAATCAACCCGATAGAAATTCCCATGCACAGATAGATAAAACTCCAAGCAATGGGAAAAGCTATATCAGGGGGTGTACAAGAAGGTTTTTCCAATGCAGGATACCAGTTGAGTATGGACTCCGACTGAAAATAAGAAGCAGTACAGCCTACACCAAAACAGATAAGTATAGCAATCAGTATGGGGATTATTCTTTTCATAAGGAGAATTGTTTCTATTTATGCCATAATTAACAAACCAACCTCCGGATTTGTTGCAGAAACAGAACACTTCTCCCCTGCGGGTGTCTAAAAAACGTGCTCCCATTCGTTCGCTTACGATGGGAGCACTTACAACACAAAAACTAAACTAGACTTAACTAAACTATTCTATTAAGAAGTTTCACAACTTCCCTTGTCTATGCTGCAAATATAAAAAGATTATTTCTTTTTTGCAAAAGGATATCGACAAAATATCAACTTTTATCATTCAAATATCACATTTTTCAAACAGAATGACTATTCAAATATATCTGTAACTCCTGTTTATAACTATCGGAAATCGGAATATACTCTTTACCGAAAACAATCCGCCCCCGATCAAGCACCTTAATTTTACTCTTTTGCACTATAAACGAGCGATGTACGCGAATAAAACGACTGGAAGGAAGCTTCTCTTCCATAGCTTTCATACTGATAAGTGACAGGATAGCTTTCGGCTCATCCTCCACATGTATTTTAATATAATCCTTCAACCCTTCTATATACAATATCCGGTCTAAAGCAATTCGGAGCAATTTATAATCACTTTTTACATATATACAATCATCCGCCTCATCGGCATCAACACCATTATCCGCCTTTTGTTTCAATTCATACCATTGCACCGCTTTATTCACCGATTGCAAAAAATCGACATAGCTGATAGGTTTCAACAAATAGTCCAAGGCATTGACTTTATAACTATCCAAGGCATACTGTCCGAATGCAGTAGTAAAAATAATCCTTGTTTCAGGACTGACCATGCGTGAAAACTCCAAACCGTTCAACTCGGGCATTTGAATATCAAGGAACAAGACATGCACCTCCTCGTGAAGAGGAATTTCTGTCATAGCTTGCACCGCACTGGAATACCTCCCTACCAACCGGAGGAAAGACGTTTTTTCCACATAGCTTCTCAGCAATTCCAAAGCCAGCGGCTCATCATCTACAATAGCACAATTCAGTATCATAAACTTTTAGTCTGTATAGTTAATATAGAAGAATATACCTGTCCGTTTTCACTGATCCCTTTTATCCATTCGTAATGTCCCGGATAAATCAGTTCCAACCGCTTGCTTACCTGTTCCAGCCCCACTCCACTTCCACTTTTATCTTGCCCGGACTTCGGATGATTGCTGTTAAGGATCTCACATCTCACCGTACCATCCGTATGCCCAAAGATAGAGATACTGATAAAACTGTCTACCGTGGGGCTGATACCATGCTTGAAGGCATTTTCTATCAGCGATATGAAAATAAGGGGAGCGATTTGCAACGCACCTCCAGAGTCTGCCTCCAAATTCACACTCACTTCTACCTGCTGTGGCAGGCGGATACGCATCAGAGCTACATAATTACGGATAAAGTCCAATTCTTTTTCAAGCGGAACAAAAGTCTGCTGATTGTCATAAAGCACATGCCGCAACAATTTACTCAGCTCTTGTACTGCCTCTTGTGCCTTGTCACTATTAAAAGCAATCAAAGCATAGATATTATTTAATGTATTGAGCAGAAAATGAGGATTCAACTGGTTCTTCAAGTTTTTCAGTTCCGCTTCCGTCTTTTGTCTCTCCGCTTCTATCAACCGCTCTTCCGCCTGACGCCAACGCAGGCTGGTACGAATGGCCGCACCCAATCCGGCAACAAAAATCATCATCCCCATATCCCGCGCATAAAATATCCAACGGGGCGGAATATGACGTGCAAACTCAGGAGGCGGAGGAGTGCTTATACTTTCCAGAAATACATGAAGAAGCACACTCAGACAAAGTATCAGCACGGCATTGCTCAGAATATACTTACGCATTTCGTCCGTGAACATATAGCGGGGAACCAGGCACAAGTAATTGACATAGAAGATAATAAAATAGCACAAAGGAACACAACTATGCCTCAAGAATTGGGCCAGATTGAAGCCGCTTCCACGGTCCATGAATACAAGCGGAAAGCCAAAAACGAGCAACCAACTGACAATATGGATACTCATTTCCAAAAAACGTCGTTGTGAAAATAACTGTTTCATACAGGCAAAGATAAGAAAGATTAGATTAGAAATAAGATTTCCATGATTCTTATTCCATAAAATAAGACTGGCAGGAATCAGTGAAACAAAATTGATTTACAAAAAACATTATAAACAGATAATCGGGAAAAGACCGGAACCCAACTAGCATTCCCATAAATCAATTCTGCTTCACCCCCACACCTTTTCATCCCTACTCGTAACGCAAAGCGTCTATCGGATCCAAATCTGCAGCTTTCTTCGCCGGATACCATCCGAAAAACACACCGGTGACGGTACATACCAGAAATGAAAGCAACACACTCCAAGGCTGGATAAATACAGGCCAATGTGCTATCGTTTTAATCATAAAACTGGCTCCACAACCGATAATCACTCCTATCAGCCCCCCCGTGATACTGATCAGGATAGCCTCTATCAAAAACTGGCTCAGGATATCTACTCCTCGAGCCCCGACCGACATACGCAAACCTATTTCACGAGTACGCTCTGTTACAGACACATACATGATATTCATGATACCGATACCACCGACCACCAAAGATATACCGGCAATACAAGCCAACAAGGTAGTCATCAGGTCTGTTGTAGTGTTGAGCATACTACTCAGCTCCTGCTGGGTGCGGATGGTAAAGTCATCATCATCCGTTTCTTTCAGCTTATGTTCACGACGCAGAATGGTCGTTATCTCATCTACAGCCTCATCGGTCATATCTTCTGTCAGAGCCGAAGCAAAAATTCCACTTAGGTAAGTCTGTGCCAGCAATCGTTTCATCACCGTACTGTAAGGAGCCAGTACCACATCGTCTTGGTCCATGCCCATCGAGTTATACCCTTTTGATTTCAGCACACCAATTACCCGGAAAGGAATTTGATTACAACGAATCACTTTCCCTATCGGATCCGATCCGTCGGGAAAAAGATTATCGACAATGGTTTTACCGATAACACAAACCTTAGCTGCCGTACGGATGTCATTCTCGGTAAACATCTCCCCCTGTTCCACGGTGAGCTGACGTATGGTAAGATAATCCATACTTACACCACTCACCGAAGACGGGTAGTTGTTGGCCCCCGCAACAAGTTGTCCCGAAGAAGAAACGTTGGGACTAATGCCGGAGAGATAAGTACACTCTTCGCTCAACTTTTCATAATTTTCCAGTTTCAGTGTCTGCATGGCCGAAGGGTCTTGGCGGACCCCTCCACGCATCTCTGCTCCCGGATGAATCATAATCATGTTTGACCCCATCTCCGAGATTTGTTGCTGGATGCTCTTTTTCGAGCCCTGACCGATGGCAAGCATAGCAATGACTGATGCCACACCGATGATGATCCCCAACATGGTGAGGAAAGCGCGGAGCTTGTTGTTGGCAAGAGCCCGGAGAGCTATTTTAAATAGATTCGTTCCGTTCATAATGATTCTTTTTTATGGTTAGTCCTCATCATTCTTGGGCAAGGCAGCCAGCGCGGCAGCGGCCGAAAGGATCTGAGGATTGATGGTATCTTCCACTACATGCCCGTCACGCAAGCGGATATTACGGCTGCTATACTGGGCTATTTCGGGATTGTGAGTGACAAAAATAAGTGTACGGCCTTCGGCGTGTAACTTTTGGAAAAGTACCAGAATTTCGAAAGAGGTACGGGTATCCAGATTACCGGTCGCTTCATCAGCCAAAATAACGGCAGGATTATTCACCAGAGCACGGGCAATGGCCACACGCTGCATCTGTCCGCCGGACATTTGGTTGGATTTATGTTCCAAACGGTCACCTAGCCCCACGGCTATCAGTGATTCAATGGCACGTTTCCGTCTTTCGGAAGCCGATACGGACGAGTTATACATCAAGGGCAACTCCACATTCTCTACGGCAGTCGTCTTAGGCAACAGATTATAGTTCTGAAATACAAAACCTATTTTACGGTTGCGCAACACAGCCCGCTGAGGTTTGCTCATGGTACGCACGGACACACCATCCAACAGGTATTCACCACTGGTAGGGGTATCAAGACATCCCAAAGTATTCAGCAGAGTGGACTTGCCGGAACCAGAAGTACCCATGATAGTGACAAACTCTCCTTCATAAATGGTAAAAGAGATGCCACGCAGAGCGTGGACGGTTTCATCGCCTACCTGGAAGTTCCGTTTTATATTTTGTAATTCGATTATCTTTTTCATATGATTTATTCTTTCAATGTAAACGGAAGCATTACCTTTTATTACTTGTTCTTTTTCTTATTGCTTCCCGGAGGGCCTGGCATGAACGGACTTCTCTCACCTTCTCCGGCAGACGGCTCTTCCATTCCAGGCATAGCACCTTTCACTACCGTTTCTGTCACTACCGGCGTATTTTCAGTGATGCCACTCACAATCTCTGTCTTGCTGCCATCAGTAATACCTATTTTCACAGGATGGGCGGTAAAGGTATTGTTATCCAGTGTCCACACTTTATGACTGCTCTGACAATCGTTTATCTTACGACCTCCCACTATGTCTTTGTTGGGAGTAAAGCGCAAAGCCTTGTTGGGAACGGTCAACACATTATCCTTGGTCAATGTATAAATGGTAGCGTTGGCGGTAAGACGCGGTTTCAGTTTCAAATAGGGATTATCAGCTGTTATCACTACCTCATAAGTAACTACAGTGGTACTGGTGGTTGTTGAAGAGCTGCTGCTCGTGCTGTTCGTACTTCCCAAACGAACCTGTCTGACTACTCCTTCGAACACATCGTCGGGATAAGCATCCACGGTAAAGGTTACACGGGCTCCTTCCTCCACCCCGGCAATATCGGCTTCATCCACATCGGCCACCACCTGCATCTTGGTCAAGTCGGCAGCGATGGTGAACAGTGTCGGAGTTTCGAAACCGGATGCTACGGTCTGTCCTTCTTCCACATCACGGCTGGTCACCACTCCATCGATAGGCGAGGTGATGGTTGCGTATGACAGGTTACGCTCAGCCTTTGCCAGAGCCGCCTTGCTTTGCTCCAATGCACTTTGGGCACGTTGGAAATTATAAACCGTTTCTTCATAGTCCATATCGCTGATTAATTGCTTCTCGTGCAGTTTACGGTTGCGGTCATATAATTTCTTTTGGTAATCGTACTCGGCCTCATTGCCGTCATAAGTGGCCTTTGCCGACTGAAGTTCACTTTGCAGTGTCACTTTATCCATCTCGGCTATCAATTCTCCTTTCTTTACCACAGAATTGTAATCCACATAAATCTTGTCAATAATACCAGATACCTGCGTACCCACTTCCACCTCTGTCACCGGCTCTATGGTTCCGGTAGCAGTAATGAAATTGCTGACATTACCTTTCGTTACGGTTTCCGTTGCGAAATCGACCGTACTTTTTCCCTCCGGTCCGCCAAGCATCCAGTAACCGCCTGCCACGACCACTACGGCTACCGCTGTAGTAAGGATCATTTTCTTCTTTTCCATAATATAATATGTATAGCGTTATGATTATAATTTTATATCCTGACCTGCATAGAAGTTCAGTAGAGTCCGATCCAAGATAGCCATATACTTGGCCTGGATACGTTGCTGCTGTGCACTGAGCAGGTTATTTTTCTCGGTAAGCAACTCTACGGTATTCTTCATTCCCAAGTTGAATTGCTCGCTGACCATCTCATAACTGGCCTGGCTACTTTTCAGCTTACTCTCAGCCGCCGCATATTGCTCTTGAGCATTAGTAGCGTCCAACCACAGACTTTCTATATTCTTATAGAGTTCCTTTTGCTTGTTTATCAAATCGAGTAGACTACTATCATATTGCAAACGTGCCTTCTGTACAGCACTTTTGTTCTGGCGATTATCAAAAATCGGAATGTTTATATTCAATCCTATCATATTATTCCAGCCATATTTCATTTGTTTGCTCCAGCTATTATCACTGGCACTGTTTGTCATACTCCCCGTAGATGCACTCAGACTGATGGTAGGGAGATAGCCGGCTTTAGCCACTGATATGTCCAATTTGGAATTCTCTATGCTCAACTTGCTGCTTTGAATTTCCGGACGTGATGCCAAAGCCTGCTGATAAACATCCTCCTGAGCAGGTAACGGTTGCAAAACATGTTCATCGGCGAGTTCGGGAAGAACCAAATCCATTTCTTCCGTACCATCCAGCTCCAACAACTGCTTCAACTGCAATTTATAGTCACGCAAGGAACTTTCGGAGATCACCAACTGATATTTGTCACTGCCTACCTGTGATTCCAATTGTGCCAAATCGGCTTTTGAAATACTTCCTTTATGAAAGAGTTCTTTGCCCCTGTCGTATGTAGCTTGGCTCACCTGTAAGGTGTTCTGGTTAATTTTCACCGACTCGTCGGCATAAAGTATCTGGATGAATATTTGTGCAATCTGCTCTTGCAAAGAGTTTTCTGTTTCGGCTACGGTAAGCCCTGCAATCTGCTGACTCGTCTTCTTTTGTTTGATGGCATTCAACCGTTTGTTACCATTCCACAATGTCCATTGTGCATTCAGACCATAGTTTCCATTATAAGTGGTTTTACTGTCACTACTGATGATTTCCGTTCCGCTTACCGTGTTACTGGTTTCCTGATACGGACGGTTCGTCACATTCTGTCCTGTACTGAACGACAGACTGGGAAATAGTGCGGCTTTGGCGGTTTTCACGTCTACAGAACTCTCTTCCAGTGAGATTTTGTCCTGCTGCAATTGGATATTTTTCTCCAATGCATAGTCAATACAGTCGTCCAGCGTCCACTTTTTGGCCTCTTGCGCGGAAACCGAAGTGACCGCGACCCAAATCATTACGAAATATACTACTCGTTGTCTCATCCTTTTTACTATTTAATTTGTTTGTACAAAAGTAGAGGACTGTGATTTTTTTAGCAATAAATATAGATTTGTGGAATATTTCTATGGACAAAAACTTGCTTTTTACCGATAAAGTGTTTTTCTTTGTAATTATTACAACTTTAAGATAAATTTATGAATGATTCTTTGTTGACACGCATCTGGATATTCTATCGCGACGGCTTTCGCGAGATGACCTTGGGACGTACCCTTTGGACGATTATTCTTATCAAACTATTCATCATGTTCTTTATTCTAAAACTTTTCTTCTTCCCCTCCTTCCTTGGCGGGAAGACAACGGAAGAGAAGCAACAGTATGTAGGTGAGGAGTTAATAGAACGGGCAAATCCATAAACATTTAAATAAATCAGAAAGTTATGTTTGAAAACATTGACACTTCATTAATTGACTGGTCAAGAGCACAGTTCGCTCTAACGGCCATGTATCACTGGCTTTTCGTACCTCTCACTTTGGGATTGGCTGTGATAATGGGGCTCATGGAGACCTTTTATGTAACAACAGGTAAGGAATTCTGGAAGAACACAGCTAAATTCTGGATGAAACTGTTTGGAATCAATTTCGCCGTAGGTGTTGCCACCGGTCTGATTCTGGAATTCGAGTTCGGAACTAACTGGAGTAACTATTCCTGGTTTGTGGGCGATATCTTCGGAGCCCCACTGGCTATCGAAGGAATCCTGGCATTTTTTATGGAAGCCACTTTCATTGCCGTCATGTTCTTCGGCTGGAACAAAGTGAGCAAGCGTTTCCATCTGGCATCCACCTGGCTCACCGGACTGGGAGCAACGATCTCCGCTTGGTGGATTCTGGTCGCCAATGCCTGGATGCAATACCCCGTAGGGATGGCTTTCAATCCCGAAACAGTAAGAAATGAAATGGTGGACTTTGCAGCTGTCGCCCTCTCTCCCATGGCTATCGCCAAGTTCTTCCACACAGTGTTAAGCAGCTGGATACTGGGAGCCGTTTTTGTAGTAGGAATAAGTTGCTGGTATTTACTGCGCAACCGTCAGAAGGAATTCGCTCTGAGCAGTATTAAAGTTGCCGCCGCCGTAGGTCTGTTCGCCTCTCTCGTCACTGCATGGACGGGGGATATTTCGGGAGTACAGGTAGCCAAAGTGCAACCTATGAAAATGGCTGCCGCTGAAGGATTGCATGATGGCGGAAACGGAGTACCCTTCACCATTGCAGGCGATTTAAAAATCCCCAAAATGCTTTCTATCCTTGCCACTCACGACATAGACGGTTATGTACCGGGTATCAACAATCTGCTGGAAGGTGGTTATCAGATGCCCGACGGTACAACGGCTTTATCGGCCGAAGAGAAAATTAAACGCGGACAGATTGCCATCGCCGCCCTGGATGCATTCCGCAAAGCGCATAAGGCAGGTGACGAAGCAAGTGCCGCAGCAGCTCGCAAGACATTGGACGAAAACGTAAAATATTTTGGTTACGGATATATCAAGGATCCCGCCCATCTGGTTCCTAATGTAGGACTTACTTTCTGGTCATTCCGGATCATGGTGGGGCTGGGAGGTTATTTCATCCTGTTCTTTATTATAGTACTGATTGTATCGAAAAAAGAGAAACTGGCTGATATGCGATGGTTGCAACGGGTGGCTTTGTGGACTATTCCACTAGCCTATATCGGCAGTCAGGCAGGCTGGGTGGTAGCCGAAGTGGGGCGCCAGCCATGGGCCATACAGGATATGTTGCCTGTAGGAGCAGCCATCTCCAAATTGCAGACAGGTTCCGTACAGCTTACTTTCTTTATCTTCCTTCTATTGTTTACCGTTCTGCTCTTTGCTGAAATAGGTATCATGCTGAAGGCCATCAAGAAAGGACCGGAGGAAATTAAGAATTAAGGAATAAATGAAACAGGTGGAAATAATTCAGGCTGCGCAATAAATGGGCTACATACAGGAGATTAATTCCGCCATCAAGTCATTCTTTTTTTAGTTCAAGTTTCTCTAATTCTATTTTTCAATATTCAATTCTCAATTTTTAATTTAGAATATTATGGACTATATATTTCTACAAAATTATTGGTGGTTCCTAGTATCGTTACTGGGTGCTTTGTTGGTGTTCCTGCTCTTTGTGCAGGGTGGCAACTCTTTGCTGTTCACGCTGGGACGCAATGACGAAGAACGTGCCTTGCTGGTAAACTCCACAGGACGCAAGTGGGAGTTTACTTTTACCACCCTTGTCACTTTCGGCGGCGCCTTCTTCGCTTCTTTTCCGCTGTTCTACAGTACCAGCTTTGGCGGTGCTTACTGGTTGTGGATGATTATTCTTTTCAGTTTCGTATTGCAAGCTGTTTCATACGAGTTCCAGTCCAAGCTGGGCAATCTGCTGGGCAAACATACTTACCAATGGTTTCTGGTTATAAATGGTATTGTAGGGCCTCTATTGCTGGGAGGTGCGGTAGCTACATTCTTTACCGGCTCCAATTTCCTGGTTAATAAAGGAAACATGGGTAATGAGCTGATGCCTGTCATCAGCAGTTGGGCAAACGGATGGCACGGACTGGATGCGCTGACCAATCCTTGGAATCTGGTCTTGGGATTTGCCGTATTCTTCCTGGCCCGCCTTTTGGGCAATCTTTATTTTATCAATAACATCCGGGATAAAGACTTAATCCCCCGCTGCCGCCGTCAGCTTATAACAGATGCTATTCCTTTCCTTATTCTATTTCTGGCATTTGTTATCCGTACTTTATTGGCTGATGGTTTCGCTGTAAATCCCGAGACAAAAGAAGTTTATATGGAACCTTACAAGTATTTCATCAATCTGATGGATATGCCTCTATTGCTGGTGTTGTTCCTATCAGGCGTTGTCGGGGTACTTTGGGGTATCGGAAGGGCTGTCTTCAGCAAGACTGCGACCAATGGTATCTGGTTTACCGGAATAGGAGTTGTATTGACTGTATTAGCTTTATTGCTTTGTGCGGGATATAATAATACGGCTTATTACCCGTCCACAGCCGATCTACAAAGTTCGCTGACCTTGGCAAACAGTTGCTCCAGCGAATTTACCCTGCGCACCATGGCATACGTTTCCATTTTGGTACCTTTCGTTCTGGCCTATATTATTTATGCTTGGCGTGCCATAGACCGCAAGCCCATTACAGCAAAGGAACTGGAACAAGACGGACACGCTTATTAAAGAGTCTTAATGGATTATAGTGAAGGCATCCTATTTTGCAAATAGCTGTAAACAGGATGCCTTTCTATGTTAAATAACATTGTTTCAACCTATAAAATGAAGAGAATATCTTGCAAATTTCCGAAATATCCGTACCTTTGCACTGTGTTTTTCATAGTATTAGATTTAAGGTTAACAAAGGTTGGAGCAAGGCGTTGCTCCTTTTTTTATATCTATAGGAGACATAGCATCCATAGTTGATTCATTTCCCATCTAGAAAGTTATTTTCGTTTAAACTCTTCATCTAAAAGAAATATTATGATACAAGTGATGCATACAGTTGCGGATTACGTGCATGATGCCAAATATAAGATGCCGGATAGACCCCTTCCTTGTTTTTATCAAGGATTTCTTTCAAAATACTGCATTTGTTCTCGCCCGTCACCAGAAAACAGGTATGCCGGGCTTCTATCAAGGGACGTCCCGTCATGCATATACGCACTGTTTTATTATAAGGATTGACGGACACCTCATACGGTTCCCCGGCGGTAAGAAGTTCCTGATGGTCGGGGAAAATGGATGATGTATGCCCGTCCTCTCCTATCCCTAATAATACAAAATCAAAAACAGGCACACCGTCCACGGTCGGAACGGTGGTCTTGACTATGGAAGAATACTGTTTGGCTTCTTCTTCGGGAGCGCCCTCACCCACAATACGATAGTAATGACTGGCAGGAATACCTACCTTACTAAACAACAGACGATAGGCCAAGCCAAAGTTGCTCTGATCATCGCCAGGTGGTACACAACGCTCGTCTACCCAATAGAAATAAATACGGGACCAAGGGGTATATGCGGCATATTCACGCTCCCAAACCTCAAAAAGTGTGGCAGGAGTAGTCCCTCCGGAAAGAGCAATGGTAAAAGGCCGTTCAAGCTCTTTATCCATCGCTTCCAATATATGAGTTATCAAGGTTTGCGACGCTTGTACAGGCGACGCATAAAAGTTATGGTCAATCATCTTATTCACTATTTATTACTTAGAGTTTGCTGTTTTAAATTTACTATCCACAGATGACGACTTACAATTTACAGTATAAATTGGAATGTGTCAGATTCTTGCACGGGTTTGTCCATTCGGAATGACTGCGGTTGATCAATACATCCGCTTCTTTCGGTCCCCATGTTCCTGCAGGATACCCATAAAGAGGAGTTTCGGGATGCTTCTTCCAATAATCCAGAATCTTATCAAAGTAAGTCCAGCTCTCGTCCACGGCATCGGAACGGGTAAAAAGTGTAGGATCACCCACCAGACTGTCTTCCAACAGGCGTACATACGCATCCCCCGTTTCCTGATCGTGCTGGTCATAGCTGAAGTCCATCTCCATGGTTCCCATATAGAAACCGGCACCAGGTTCTTTCATGGCTATGCGCTGAAGAATTCCCTCGTCGGGTTGAATACGGATAATCAGTTCCTCACCTTTGTAAAAGCCTTCCTTCATTTGGAACATCTGCATAGGAGCAGGTTTGAAATGAACCACAATTTCGGTCACCTTGGTAGGCATCTGCTTTCCGGTACGGATATAAAAAGGCACTCCCTGCCAACGCCAGTTATCCACATACAGACACATCGCCACGTAGGTATCTGTACGGGAATCAGGACGAACATTCTTTTCTTCACGATAACCGATACGGTCATCACCAGCAATATATTGTCCGCGGATGACATTATCACGGATATACTTATCAGTCAGCGGACGAAGGGATTGGTAGACCTTGATCACCTCGTTACGGAAACCATTCTTGTCAAACTTGGCCGGTGGTTCCATGGCAGTAATAGCAAGCAACTGCATCAAATGGTTCTGTACCATATCGCGCAGAGCTCCCGCCCCGTCATAATATCCTCCGCGAGTACCTATACCCATATTTTCCACCGCAGTGATTTCTACATAATCTATATAGTTACGGTTCCATATCGGTTCGTAAATAGTACTTCCAAAACGGGTCACCATAATATTCTGCACCGTTTCCTTGCCCAGAAAATGATCGATGCGGTAGATATCCTCTTCTTTAAAATAAGCGGCATAGATTTTATTTAGTTTCTGAGCGGAAGCCAGGTCGTATCCGAAAGGCTTCTCGACAATGATACGCTTTAATCCAGGCTTTTTCAACAAGCCCGCATCATGCAGACATTTCGGAATCAATTCATAAAGCAAGGGCGGAGTTGCCAGATAGAACAAATAGTTCCCATTATTCTCATATTGAGGCGAAAGCTCCTTCAAACGGTCATTCAACAGAAAATAAGTGGTTTCGTCAGCTGGGTCCATGGACTTGTAATGAACAGTAGAGAGAAAATCGTCCAATGTTTCCATTTCCTCTTTAGTAAGAAAACCGAATTTTATCAGTTCTTCTTTCAGATAGGCACGATAGGTCTCGTCCGTGTATGCAGTACGGGCACAGCCGATAATGGCAAAATGCTCGGGGAAGCGTTTCCCGTTATGTATCTTTATCAAGGCAGGCATCAGTTTGCGCCGGGTTAAATCACCGGATGCACCGAAGATGACCAAAAATAAACTATGTGGTAAACTCATGATTCTTTCTTTTAAAAATGAATGTATAATGCTTTGTGTTGCGACATATCAATAGTTGTCTTCCCAATGTTCGTGGAAAAATTCCCCCCGTGGACTGTCCACACGCTCAAAGGTATGAGCTCCGAAATAATCACGCATCGCTTGAATCATATTGGCTGGGGAACGGTTGGTGGTCAAACCTAGAAAATAATTCAACGCTGCGGAAAGTACAGGTACGGGCAACCCTTCTCTCAACATGACACCGATGTATTTCTTCCACGCGGGCAGGGCTTCCATTACTTCCCGTCCGAAATGCTCGTCCAGCAACAGATGCGACAATCCCGGTGCACGGTGATAGGCCTCGGCAATGTCGTTCAGAAAAGCAGAACGAATAATGCATCCGGCGCGCCACAACAGCGCGATAGTGGAAAGATTCAACTTCCAGCCATATTGCTCACTGGCAGTGCACATCAGAGCAAACCCTTGCGCATAGCCTGTCAGACGAGCCGCATATAAGGTACTTTCCAATCCGATCACCGTATCCTGATAATTATATACCGGATGATTCTCCACATGCATATAATGTTTGGACATCAGCACGCGCAAGTTCTTCTCTGCCGACAGATTACGGGCAAAAACCGCCTCGGCAATCACGTCCAGTGGTGTATTTAGTTGTAGGGAGTTAATGACACTCCAGCGACCCGTTCCTTTTTGTCCCGCAGCATCCAGAATGTTATCGAGCAAATAATCGCCTCCTTCTTCTTTATGACGCAGAATGGCCGAAGTAATCTCTATCAGGTAACTATGCAGACGTCCTTTGTCCCATTGTTCAAAAATATCCGCCATCTGTTCATTCTTCAACGCCAGCAGGTGCTTCATGGCGAAATAAGTTTCAGCAATCAGCTGCATATCCCCATATTCTATGCCATTATGCACCATTTTTACATAGTGACCTGCGCCACCGGGACCTACCCACTCACAACACGGAGTACCATCCTCAGCTTTTGCCGCAATACTTTTCAGCATCGGCTGAATGACTGGCCATGCCTCTTGCGCACCACCGGGCATGATGGACGCTCCATGCAAAGCACCCTCCTCACCTCCTGAAATGCCGCAACCTACAAAGTACATTCCTTTATCATAAAGTTCCTTTACACGACGTTCCGTATCTTCATAATAAGAGTTGCCTCCGTCAATGAGGATATCACCCTTTTCCATCAAAGGAAACAGCTTGCCCGTCAGTTCATCGACAGCGGGCCCCGCCTGTACCATCAAAAGGATGACACGCGGAGTTTTCAGTGCTTCGACAAAATCTGTCAGTTCATTACTGCCTATGATGCCTTTTCCTTTGGCGCGGTTGGCTATAAAGTGTTCCACTACATTTTCTTCTTTTCCAGGAACGGTACGGTTCCATACTACAACCTTCCATCCCTTGTTGGCAAGATTCAGAGCAAGGTTCTGCCCCATCACACCTAATCCGATTAACCCTATATCTGCCTTTTCCATAAATTATTCTTTTTATATTTAACAATTTGATAGGTTATTTGTTCAATAATTCTATCTTTGCAATTTGAATAATAACACATTATCATGAAGAGGTTAAAAATCGGCTTATTAGCCCGAATTATCATCGCCATCACATTGGGTATAGGATTCGGAAACGTTCTTCCCGGCGAATTGGTCAGAGTATTTGTGACTTTCAACGGAATCTTCAGCGAATTTTTGGGTTTCATCATTCCACTGATTATTCTCGGGCTGGTCACTCCTGCCATTGCCGATATCGGTAAGGAGGCAGGAAAGATGCTGGTGATAACGACATTGGTAGCATACAGCGCCACGTTGTTCTCCGGTTTCCTGTCTTATTTCACCGGAGTGACTTTTTTCCCTTCCATGATTACTCCGGGAGCACCGATAGAACAAATCAGCGAGGCACATGATATTTCTCCATTCTTCACTGTAGCCATCCCCCCGGTGATGAATGTAATGACTTCCTTGATTTTAGCCTTCACACTAGGTCTGGGCATCGCACATCTGGATAGTACAGCGCTGAAAAACGTATGTAACGATTTCAAAGAAATCATAGTCAAAACCATCCAGACGGTGATTCTGCCCCTACTGCCTATCTATATATTCGGTATATTTCTGAATATGACCCATTCCGGACAGGTATATAACATTCTGATGGTATTTATCAAGATCATCGGAGTCATTTTCCTGCTTCACATCTTCCTATTGGTTTTTCAATATACCATTGCAGCGCTGTTTGTACATCGGAATCCGTTCAAACTACTGGGAAAGATGATGCCTGCCTATTTCACAGCATTGGGCACACAGTCATCGGCAGCCACCATTCCGGTGACTTTGCGACAGACTGTCAAGAATGGGGTCACGGAGGATATAGCCGGATTTGTCATTCCGCTATGTGCCACAATTCATCTGTCGGGAAGCACGTTGAAGATTGTTGCTTGCGCACTGGCACTGATGATTATGCAAGGAATGCCCTTTGATTTCCCCATGTTTGCAGGATTCATCTTTATGCTGGGAATCACGATGGTAGCTGCACCGGGAGTACCGGGAGGAGCCATCATGGCTGCATTGGGGATCCTGTCTTCCATGCTGGGATTCGGAGAAAGTGAACAGGCTTTGATGATAGCACTTTACATTGCCATGGATAGTTTCGGTACTGCTTGTAATGTGACGGGCGATGGGGCTATCGCATTGATTATTGATAAGTTTTTCGGAAAGAAAAATCTCCGGTCCATACAATAAACAGGAAAAATATTCCCGAATCAGATAAAGTCAGGAAACTCTGTAACCCATTCATGAAAAGTTGCCAGGCTGATTTATGACGTGTATGATAAAAAAGGTAACGGCTTTAATTCTGATAAAAGAAAGACATTTTCATGATAAATAGCAGGCAGGCAACAAGTTGCCTGCCGATTCTTCATAACAAACAAAAAAGGAAAGCATGAGCTAGAATACAGGCATCTGCCAAATGAATCCCACTGACACACGATGGGTACTGAAATTGTCCTCACCCAACGCCTTTGCACGATCGGTATATTTATAGGAACGCCCCACGTATGCCAGGAAGAAGTGCAGATTGCTCTCCATCGGATAAAATTCTATACCTCCTGCATATCCCCATGCCGTGCGATATTTCCCTTTTTCCACTTCATCACTTGCCTTATAAACGGAAGCAGTTTCATACATTCCTTTTGCAAACAAGTTCCACTTCGGGGCAAAACGATAATTCACATGCAACACATAGGACATATATTCGGCATTAAAAGCATTGTGTGCCTGATTATCAGTTCCTACGATGTTAGTTATAATCCCTTTACGGTCTACTCCTTCACGAGAATACATCCAGTCAAAATAGGCATGCCATTTAGGGCTGAAATTAAATTCATTACCCAAAGCGTAATAATACATCTTTTCGCCCTTCGTTTCGTTCATAACAGAGGCAGACCAACGGGTTTTGAAAACATCCAGGAAATTTCCGTTCCAGTTCAAGGTATAAACTAACGGCAGTTTGGTACGTTCCAAATCCCCATACATCTCCTCGGACGGCCCGTTCCGACTGTTCAATACCTGAAATTGTATCTGCTGATAAGGATTATAGTTGTATGCCACATTCAAACCGGTCATGAAGTTACTCATGTGCTCTATCATGTCACTATATTCGTAAATATCAATCGGATTCAAATCAAATTCTATACCACCATACGAGACACATTGCTTTCCGGCAAAAAATGAGAACTTATTTAATTTGATGCCTACTCCTGCCCAATCTATGCTGGTAGGTACATTATCTATATTGCCGGAACCATCGTTACCCCGATTCAGACGCTGACGGTAACGATAACTCAACCAATCATTGATATCTCCCTTCATTTCGATACGGAGCTGCTTCATTTCGAATGCGCCCTGATCAAATCCGGAATCATTCCATTTCATGTTGAAATCACCGTGCATATTAAGATAGAGATTGAACTTGTCCGTTTTCTTCTTGATACCGGTGACTTCTTCAAACAGGCTTTTGTCACCGACCATGAAATCACTTCCGGAAGATTGGGCATATAAAGAGTAAGTACCTGAGACAGCAAGGGCTGTCAGGCATACTAACATTATTCTTTTCATAAGTCAAAGTTTTAGGTTGTAATGTATTCTCTTTTTCTTTTATGCGCACAAAAGAAAAAGAGATAAAAAGAAAAAGTGCCGGATGGACTAGTATACGTTGAAGTATTCCTGAATCTTCTTCCAGTCTTTTGTTTTAGTTAATGCCAACATCAACAACACACGCGCTTTCTGAGGATTCAACTCTTGTGAAGCCACGAATTGATATTTATTATCATCCACCTCGGCATCCAATGTGGTCGGTCCGGTAGGAACACGGCTGGAACGCACTACCAAAATACCTTGCTGACGGGCCTTTTCCAATATCGGAAACAAATTCTGATGAATGTTGCCATTCCCCACACCGGCATGAATAATACCTTGGTAACCATTATTCAGAAAAGGGATCATAACATCAGCCTCTACATTGGAATAACTGTAAACGATACCTACTTTCGGCAGCTTGTCAAGGTGGGCCACATCAAAATCGGAACCGGTGGTATGGCGTTTCAAAGATTCCATATTATAAAAAACCTTACCATTCAATACATATCCCAACGCACCGGAGTTAGGAGACTGGAAAGTTTGTACATCCACTGTATTAGTCTTCATGGCTCCGTGGGCTCCCAAAATCAAACCGTTCATGGCAATTACGACACCTTTACCCCGTGATTCCCTAGCAGCGGCAGTAACTACCGCATTATACAAGTTCAACGGTCCGTCCGCACTCATGGCCGTAGAGGGGCGCATGGCTCCTACCAATACAACAGGCTTGTCACTCTTCACAGTCAAGTTCAGGAAAAAGGCGGTTTCTTCCATCGTGTCAGTCCCGTGAGTAATCACGATACCGTCCACATCTCCACGGCTGAAAAGCTCGTTGATACGCTTGGCCAACGTCAGCCATACGGCATCATTCATGTCCTGAGAACCGATTTTTACAATCTGTTCCCCGGTCACATTGGCTATTTTGTTCACTTCGGGAACCGCTTCCAGCAATGTGCTGATAGCCACCTGCCCGGCAGTATAATTTGTTTTAGTAGCCGAAGCGCCTGTTCCGGCAATAGTCCCCCCTGTAGCCAATATATGGATATTAGGCTTTTGGGCGACAGCAGCCAATGTGGTACATACCAGCATTGCCGCCATAAGGCTGAGTTTTCTTAATCCGTTCATAATCTTTTCAAGTTTAGGTTTTATTACTATAATAATTATTTGGAAATTTTGTTCACACAAAGAAGAAGATGTGCCGATGATATATATGTATACATCGAATCATTATAAATGTTACAGGCAGAAGATCACTCATCTTCAAGTCCGACTACACCTACCCCCTTTCCTTTCTAGAACACCTGTACCAGCAGCAGACCTACCACAATAGAAACAATGGTGGCCACCATCCCAGGCATCATGAACGAATGATTCAGAATCCATTTTCCAATGCCTGTTGTTCCTGTACGGTCAAAATTTATAGCTGCCACTACTGTAGGATAATTAGGAATAAAGAAATATCCGTTGACAGCAGGGAACAAAGCAATCAACATCATCGGAGAAATACCCAGTGCTATTCCTAACGGCACAATGGCACGCACCGTAGCAGCCTGGCTATAAAGCAAAATGGACATGACAAACAATGCCAGACCGAACAACCAGGGCATTTGGCGCACAATCCCCTCAATAGAGCCTGTCAGTTCCGTAATGTTTCCATTAATGAAGGTATCTCCCATCCATGCAATACCAAATATAGCGATTACCGCCTGCATCCCGGCAGGAAACACACTGCCTTGTGTAGCTTTAATTCCATCCGTACGTGAAATGAGAAGAATAACAGCCGCCGCACACAACATCAAAATCTCAATAATAGCCGGCATATCCAAAGCCGTACCATTGAACACAGGACGCATGGCAGGAATAGAACCGAACAACACTATCAACAGCGTGGCGGCAATAAAAATTATCACCGAGATACGGGCATGAAACATATTCTTCACATCGTTCAACTCCACATGTTTTGTATCAATCATCCCGGCTTCCAAGCGGCGCAAGTATTCGGGATCTTCCAACAACTCTTTACCCACCTTCTTTGAAAGGAAAGCTCCCACCAGCACACCGATTAATGTAGCGGGAATAGTAATCTTCAGAATATCAAACAGAGTGATGTCAAATCCTGTCAGCAATCCCAGTAACGCTACGGTAGCGGCAGAGATAGGGCTGGCGGTAATAGCCTGTTGCGAGGCGATAACGGCAATGCCTAAAGGACGCTCAGGACGAATTTTAGTTTCCGTAGCCACCTCGGCTATGACAGGAAGCACAGAGTAGGCCACATGCCCCGTACCTGCGACAAAAGTAAACAGATAAGTAACCAACGGACTCAGGATAGTCACTTGTGAAGGGTTACGACGCAACAACCGTTCTGCTAATTTCACCATATAGTCCAGTCCGCCGGCAGCCTGCATACAAGAGGCGGCAGAGATAACGGCGACAATCATCAACATCACATCAATAGGGGGAGCGGTAGGTTGAAGTCCGAAAACAAAGGTCAATATGGCAAGGCCCACACCTCCCATCACTCCCAGTCCGATACCTCCCAGACGGGCACCTACAATAATAGCGACAAGTACAAATAGCAGTTGTAATAACATGTTTTTTATCCGTTTATAAATATACAATTTTAATTCTGAGAACAAAGATAGACCATTTCTGTTCTACAAACCTTAAAATTTCTAAGAATTTTTCCTTTTTTCACTACTTTCTCCCTAAAACATTCAATAAAAGTTAGTTGTTTTGTATAATGAACAATTTGTCAATGTGCTAATCGGCTGTATTATGTCCCACATAGTTATTGGTACATTAGCAAATAGACAAATTATTAAATTATTACATATGAACAGAATTTGCAATCTTTTTGGAATAAAGTATCCCATCATACAGGGAGGAATGGTATGGTGTAGCGGTTGGCGACTAGCCTCCGCAGTAAGTAACGCCGGAGGACTGGGACTGATAGGAGCAGGCTCCATGCATCCCGAGACCTTACGCGAACACATACAGAAATGCAAAGCGGCGACAGACAAACCTTTCGGAGTAAACATTCCGCTGATGTATCCCGAAATAGACATCCTTATCAATATGGTAATAGAAGAGGGTGTGAAAATCGTCTTCACCTCTGCCGGAAATCCAAAGACCTGGACAGAACACCTGCATGAGCATGGAATCATTGTGGCCCATGTAGTGGCAAGCACCAAGTTTGCCGCCAAATGTGAAGAAGCAGGTGTAGACGCCATCGTAGCCGAAGGATTCGAAGCAGGAGGACATAACGGACGGGAGGAAACGACCACCCTATGTCTTATTCCAGCCGTCAGACAGATCACCACTGTGCCGTTGATAGCTGCCGGAGGTATCGGATCGGGAGAAAGCATACTGGCTGCTATGGCATTGGGGGCCGACGGGGTACAAATAGGCACGCGCTTTGCATTAACCGAAGAGAGTTCTGCTCATTTCACATTCAAAGACCGGTGTCTGCGACTGAATGAAGGAGATACCCAACTGACATTGAAACAGCTCTCTCCCGTCCGGTTGGTCAAGAATGATTTCTTCAAACAAGTAGAAGAAGCGGAAAGCCGTGGCGCAACAACGGATGAACTACGCACTTTGTTAGGAAAAGGACGTGCCAAAAAGGGAATCTTTGAAGGAGATTTATTCGAAGGTGAACTGGAAATAGGACAAGTCGCATCATGCATACATAAATTACAGACGGTAGACGAAGTGATGAAAGAACTGGTGGAAGATTTCAATGCCGCATTAAACAGGGTCAATGAGCTGAAAAGATTTATCTGATAAGGAGAACGATGAAACGATTAATAAACCGGAGAGTGAATCAAAACCAAAATGAACATTCTAAAGGTTACAGATTGTAACCGACAAATACAGAAAAGCCGTATCATTACTCAAAAGTGATACGGCCTTCTTATTGTCAATGAAGAATGTCAAGTTTCAGATGAAAAATTCTTTTCTATAAAGTTGAGTTTTATAAAATTAAGTTATTCTACTTACACCTTCTCTTATTAAGCAGATTAGCACTCAGGAATCCCACCAAAAATATCAGCAACGTCCCGAACACGATAGCCAGATTGGCATGTACAAAGGGGGATATCACAATCCAACAAACCAGAATTACTCCACAAACGACTCCCAGTACCGCATCAAAATTACGTGCCTTCTTCGAAATATACCCCAATAGAAACAGTCCCAACATGCCTCCGCTGAAAATAGACGCCAACGCCCACCAGGCATCCAGCGCACTTTGCACACTCATAAAGGCAAAAGCCACCAGAATCCCTGCCACTCCCACTCCTACACTGGAGAGTTTCAGCACCAACATCCGCTCCCTGTTTCCGGCATGTTTGCGGAACCGCTGATAATAATCCGTCAGAATGATGGTAGACGAACTAGTGACACTGGTCGCAATGGTACTCATACCTGCGGCAAAGATAGAAGCAATCAGCAGGCCTGTCAACCCCACCGGCAACTCATTGACTATAAAAAACGGAAAGACATAATCCGCCCTCACCCCGTCGGGCAAGATCCCCGGATGCACTTTATAGAACGCATACAGCCCAGTCCCTATCATAAAGAAAACGGCCGAAACGGGAATAAACAAATATCCTCCGAACAAGGCCGAAAACTTAGCCTCTTTCTCATTCTTCGCCGTATGATAACGTTGCACATAACTCTGGTCTATACCATAGTTCTGCAAATTAGTAAATATACCATAAATCAGACACACCCAAAAAGTGGACTCACTTAAACTGCTTCCAAAGCTTCCCAAGCTGAATTTACCATCTTCCATGGCGATGGAGAAAGTCTGCACCGGACCTCCGGGCATATCAAAAAGCAAAATAAACATACATACCAACGCACCTCCGATCAGAATAATTCCCTGTATGGCCTCTGTCCAAATGACAGCCTTCATGCCACCCAACATGGAATAAAGCACAATAGCCACACTGGTTACAACAATAATGGTCTGGATATGCCATCCCAACAATACATTCATGGGCAACGCCAACAAATACAGGATAGACCCTGTACGTGCTATCTGGGTGAGCAGATAGCAGGACGAAGCATATATACGTGCCCAAGGACCGAAACGGTTTTCCAAAAAGCTATAAGCCGATATGCTGTCCTGACTCCGGTAAAAAGGCACAAAGTAACGAGCCGCAAAATAAGAGGCGATAGGAATAGAAAGACTGAATACAAATGCATTCCAATCTCCCGAAAAGGCCTTTCCCGGATATCCCAGATAACTGATACTGCTGACATACGTGGCGAAAATGGACATCCCCACCACCCAGCCGGGCAAACTTCTTCCGGCAGAAGTGAACTCCTCGGAGGTACCTTTCTTCTTAAAGAAAGAACAACCGAAGGCCACGACTCCGCCGGTAAACAACAAAAAGACGATTATATCAATGATATGCATACAGACCGAGCATTTAAGGTTTCAATTCCGGACAAAAAGGGAGTGCCTCCAACGCCTTGCGTATCTTCTCGCGTTCCGGAACATTGAAGCGATGGAAAGGAGCCGCAACAAAATCATCACAAACACCCAATAAAGACAACGCGCATTTCAATCCTTTCAAATAACTGGAGCCATGCTGCCCCACGGTATAAATACTGCTACTGATTTGCATCACCAAGGGTTGCAGCCGACTTACGGTTTCCATGTCACGCGCTACCGCAGCATGATAAAGATCTACATATAATTCCGGGAACATATTGGCACCTCCGTTGATCCCCCCATGTCCACCCAGCAACACACACTCTGCCGTAATTTCCTCCGGTCCCACCAACATGGCGAAATCCTGTCTGTCCTTCATGACATACATCACGGACTGGAAATAAACGGCATTAGCCGAACTATCCTTGAATCCCACCACCTGAGGATTACGGGCAATGCGTTGAATAGTAGCCGGAGCAAAATTCACTTTCGTGTGCGACGGCATATTGTACAAGAAGATAGGTAACGGCAACTGAGGAATCAGGTCCTCATAAAATTCGGCCAGTTCAGGCTGTCCCGGAGCAAAGTAGTAAGGGGGAGCGGAAACTACGGCTGAAGCACCACACTCGGCCCCTACATGTGCCAGATGAATACTTTCTACAATTGATGTATCGGAAATACAAACCAGAACCGGAAGTCTTCCGGCATTGATACGGCAAGTTTCCTTTATCATTTCATGGCGAAGCCGGTAACTGATACTCTGCGCTTCTCCGGTGGTACCCAGTATAAATAATCCGTGCACTCCTCCTTTTATCAATCGTTCTATCAACCTTTCCAAACCATCAATATCCAGTTTGTCATTATCCAGTAACGGAGTCACTAAAGGAGGAATAATGCCTGTCATAGGCTTTTTTAATGTGTTTTCCATGATTCGTTTTCTTTTAAAAATTTCAATGCTATATTTATGAAACGAACAGTAGGATTATTTGTACTCAGCCCAACATCCCGGCTTGTCCGGAAAGCGACAGGGCACTATCGTTTAACCTGTCGTCTTCCGTCTGCCCGGAACGTACCTTTAGAAAAAGAACTTTTAATTCCGCTTCAAGAAAAGAAAGTTAGTTATACATGCGGGCAACTCTTCCTGATAATGTGTCACCATAATCATGGTCTTGTCCTTACGACGACAGAAAGTTTCTATCACATCTTTCACCAACCGGCGGTTGTACAAGTCCAACCCATGCAAAGGCTCGTCCAAAATAAGCAACTCAGGATCCTTCACAAAAGCACGGGCCAACAACACCAGACGCTGCTCGCCACTGGACAACTGCAAGAAATTCCGGTCTTTCAAATCTGCAATACCAAAAATATCCATCCACCATTCACAAGCCGCCATCTGCTCGGGACGCGGACGTTTGTACAACCCCACAGAATCATGTAGTCCGCTTGCCACAATATCTATGGCAGGAAGGTTCTTCAGATAAGCGCGATGCATCTCAGGACTGACATATCCTATATGCTTCTTTATCTCCCAAATACTTTCTCCGGAACCGCGTTTTCTGCCGAACAAGGTAATATCACAAGCATAACTCTGCGGATTATCCGCACAGACCAAACTCAACAACGTAGACTTTCCTGAACCGTTCTCTCCACTCAAAGCCCATTTCTCGCCACTTTTCACTGTCCAGTCCAAATCTTTCAAAATGGTACGCTCGCCATAACGGATGCTTACCTTGTTCAAATCAACTACGTGCTCGGTGTGATACAAATCACCGCCGTAAGGCAAATTCAGAATCCGTGCCTCCTTTTCTTCGGAAAGTATCCGTTCCGGTATCGGCTTACGGACCGCCAAATATTCCTGCAAAGTTATCTTTTTACCACACACCCTGTCTTCCACAGGAATAACATGAGTAATAAAAGCAGGAATATCATCGGACTTAGACAAGATAAGGATTACCTGCAAATGGGTTACTTTAGTCAGTTCGCCCAACAATGTATGAAGCAGGTCCCTCGTCTTCGCATCCAGTCCGATAAAGGGATTATCCATAATCAGTACACGCGGATTACTCAGCAAAGTCTTTGTCAGTTGAAACTTACGTAACTCACCACTGGAAAGCAGAATAATATGTTTATCCAGCATCCTCTCTATGCCAAACAGTTCATACAAAGCCTTTTTCAGACCTGAATCGGTCGCTTCGGGCAACAAATCACGTACCAGTGGGGTTTCATCCAAATCATGGGCATTCCATCGTTGCTGATAATAGTAATTTCCATCGGAATCTCCGTATGAATCACGGAAAGCAATATACTTTATATTCTCGTATGCCATCTTCGAAGGAGAAGGAGAGAAATCATACTTCACTTCGTTCATCAACAACGGCCACCGGCCTGTAATCGTATCTACCAATATACTTTTTCCTGCCCCGTTTCTCCCCACAACAGCTATATGTTCTCCGGCGGCAAGTGTCATATTCACCGGTTCCTTCATCCGGTACAGCGGATGGCGGGTCACACCATTTTCTATCGCAATAATATTCTGCATTACAAATCTCTTTTTTATCCAACAGGATGCAAAGGTAACAAAATAATATAAAAATGAGATAATATATTATCATCTTGTTACATCAATCATCCACCTTAATTATATATGATACCAATTATACAACACTGAATAACCAACAAAATATTACCTAAACTATATGTTCCATAACAGAATATAGGCTCAAATTTATTAAGCATCAACAAGATATATATTTGCACTAAATTAAGACAAAAGGAAATAATAACAGAAGAAATTATAGACAAAATGGCAACAACAATCACGTTCACAAAGATGCAGGGAGCAGGTAATGACTATATATACGTAAACACCCTAAAGCACCTTATGTCCTAAAACTGCATACGGAGAACGAGCTGGTAGAAGAAGTAACAGTGGACATGGATCTTCCCCTGCTTGCCAACTCCAGACAAATAAATACCCCGGACGGCAAAATGTTGGCAAAAACAATCACAGTAGATGGAAAAGAATACAAAAGAACATTTGTTTGTATGTGAAATCCATATTTAGTGGTTTTCATAGATGATATAAAAGATGTAAATTTGCCGGCAATAGGTCCGAAACTGGAGAATCATCCGCTTTTTCCCGAACGAACCAATATAGAATTCGTTGAAGTATTATCACATAACAAGCACAAGCCATTACAAGAAAAACAAATACATACGAGATATAACAAACTCACTATTATGGATTAAAAAGGTAAAAAGCAATGAAAAAGAGTTTTAGAAAAACAACATTTCTGTCGGCCTTGGCAATAGCTGTTCCGGCAATGGGCATGGCGCAGGACAAAGTGGAAGCCAGCGCAGGAGCCGATCTCGTAAGCGGATACATCTGGCGTGGCCAGGATTTAGGAGGTGTCAGTATCCAACCCACGTTGTCAGTTTCTTACAAAGGGTTCTCATTGTCTGCATGGGGAACAGCAGGTATCGAAAAAGAAGATACAAAAGAGATTGACCTCACATTAGGCTACGCCACAGGACGTTTCAGTATCTCCGTCACAGATTACTGGTTCAATGGAGGACCGGGGTATTTTCATTACGGCTCACACAATACCAACCATACCTTCGAGGCACAAATAGGTTATGACTTCGGACCGCTGGCCTTGAACTGGTATACCAATTTCGCCGGAACCGACGGAGTGAATAACGGAGGAAACAGAGCCTATTCGTCCTATATTTCGGCTACCGTACCTTTCACACTGGCAGGGCTGGAATGGACAGCGGAAATAGGAGCGACTCCGTGGGGCACAGACTTTTACAACTATTCCGAAGCCCCTGTATGCAACGGTTCCAACGGTTTCACCGTATGCGACATCAGCATGGGAGCCGCCAAGGAAATAAAAATCACCGATTCATTCTCCGTTCCAGCTTTTGCAAAAGTCACCGTAAACCCACGCACTGAAGGGGCTTATTTCGTTTTCGGGCTAAGTTTTTAATCATAAAGAGCATAACCAGACAAGGATAACAACAAAGTATTAGTTTTTTAGAAGGTAAAAAGATTACATTATATACAAAATACAAATACAACAATAAAAAAATTGAAGCTATTATCTGTAAGACCCAATTCGAGGACGTAAAAGAAGCATTGCTCGAAGCCAAAATCGAATGGCTTTCCTATTGCAATGTAAAAGGCATTGGCAAAACATGTCAAGGACGCATTTGAATGCCGTCCGCATCCATACAGAAGAACGCGGATATATCGCCTTGTACAATGCAGAACAGGAGAAATAACTCATTACACGGCCAAAACTACTCCACAAAGTAAAAATCATACTATAACTTAAGCGGAAAATTATGGATACAACTAATAAAAAGAGGTCGTCAGATGTAGAACAACCTCTTTTTATCAGGTAAACACATCATAAACAAGAAAGATGAATTACAAGCAAGGTACCTTCACAAATGCTGTATCCGGGAAATGCTTCTCTATATAACGACAAATATAAGTTTCTGTATCTGCTTGAATGATTTTATCCTCTCCTTCGGGAAACAGATTGTACATCACTGTATGAAGCTTTATCCCTCTCCGTTCTATAGCCTCAAAACTCAATAATGTATGGTTGATACTTCCCAATCGTCCCGAAGTAACAAAAACTAAGGGATAACCCGATTCCTGAACATAGTCTATAGTCAGATTATCTTCTGTCAACGGCACCATCAGCCCCCCGGCTCCTTCTACTAAAACAGCATCATAGCGCTCACTCAGCACCTCCGTGGCATGCTTTATTTTATCAAAATCAATGGCGCGGTTATCTATTCGTGAAGCCAAATGGGGAGAAGCCGGATAAGAAAATATTTCAGGTTTGGTAAGTCCCTGCTCATCCTCAGGCAAATACTCCATCCCCATCAGACGACGATGCAACTCAATATCCTCCGAATAACCTTCCGGATTTCCTGTCTGTATGAATTTTTGAGTAATAGTACGACATCCTTGTTTGTTCCAAAGATGTGCCAGATAGGCCGTGGCATAACTTTTACCAATATTTGTATCAATACCACTTACGAAAAATACATTCTGTTTCATGATTCTTTTTATTTCTATTGTCTTTTCTTTGCAATAATATAAATAGGATGATAAGTCAAAGTCACCGAACGACCATCACTGAACAAACGGGCATACTTGTCACAGAAATCCTGCAAATCCCTTTTAGTCCACGCTTGTTGCCTGACAGCAGCCACCCCGGTGTGTTTCAAGTGATAAAGCACTTCGAGCGGAGTGCCGAAAGTCAGACAGATACGTTCCTCATGAACCTTCACGATCTCATAGTGTATGCGCAGCGCTTCTTCTAATTCCTCTAAAGAACGATAGTGAAGACCGCTGCCGGTAACCGATGCAACTTCTTTCAGATTATCCCTGCCGAACGTAGTAAAAGCAAAATATCCTTTCTGCTTCAACAAAGTATTACAACGTTCAAAAAACAGCTCGGGAGAAACAAACCACTGTAATGCCGAGCATGATACAATCAAATCCTGTCCTTTTGGAAAAGGAAGGGACTCGGCATCCCCTGCCAGAAAGGTAGCCTGCCCGCTTCCCAACAAATCGGTGAAACAAGAACTCATCTCCTGACAAATGTCATTCAACACCAGTTTTTCAGGATGGAGGGTTTCCATCAACCTGCGGGTAAGAAAGCCCGTCCCGCTACCAATTTCCAATATCCGGCCGCACGGACGGGGCAAATAATGATTTAGCATATCACTCATGCGGTATGCTATCTGCTTTTGTGCCACCGCCTCACGGTTATAACTCTCTACAGCGCGGGAAAAGCGACGGGTTATCAATTGCTTATTAATCATACGTTTTTGTTTTAAATAACAGACGGGCATAGCAAATCTCTCATTATTTCTTCTGAATAATGAGGAATATCATACTCTGCCACTTCCGTCCCTGTCCATGCATTTCTTTGGTTGACCGCCGTAAAAATCAAATCATTCTTGCCTATAACAGCCCGTTCCCATGCAAAACTGGGAACAGCGCAAGATTTTACCTGTTCTCCAATCCTCCGAAGCTCTTCTTGCAGTTCCTCTACCGCACGTTGCGGACGTTTCGACAAGAATGTTTCCAGATTCTCCTTTTTCAAACACATCCTGCGGATAAACTTTTCCAACGTACCCTCATTCAAGCCTTCCAGTGTTCCTTCAAAAACTTGCTGCGGAATACCTTTCAAATCATCGACAGGAGTTACCGTGCCATTCAAAGCAACACGCTCACAAATAGGCAAGTCCATATCCTGCAATACCATAGACGCGGCCCATACTCCCATAGACCAGGCTATCAGGCGAATCTCCTGATAACCCTGCAACAACGTGAAATCAAAATCCAGCGAACGATAATCATAACAAACCAACAGATCGCTATTTTCGGGGCAATAATCCATGAAAGGACATTCATCCATTCCCCAACCGGCAAAAAAAAGTGTCAATCGGGGAAGATGCTTTTGTTGTATAAAATAATGTTTCATATCAATTCTATCAGACTTTTTATTTCTTCTTCAGTAATATCCGCTGTCAACGAAAAACGGATACGCGATGTTCCTTCGGGCACAGTGGGAGGACGCACCGGCAACGCATAAAAACCTTTACGCTGCAAGAAATCGGCCTTTAACACCGTATCACCGCTATCGCCTATCGTCATTGGCAGAATATGGCTGGTAGAAGGACAAGCGTAGCCTTTCTTTACCAACGCGTCTTTCAAAAGAGAGGATATTCTCTTCAACCTTTCCCTCCGGAAGCTGAAACTGTCCAAATGCTCCAGGATAAAGAATGTCCATAGCAAGTTGACAGGAGGAAGAGCCGTTGTAAATATGAATGTACGCATTTTATTGATCAAATAATCACGGATGGTCTTCGAACAAACAATATAGCCTCCTACTGAGGCCAACGCTTTACCAAAAGTTCCACATAAAAAATCGATGTCAGCCACACAATCCTGTTCTTCCGCACACCCCAGGCCATGCATCCCCCGCACCCCTACAGCATGCGCTTCATCCACATACAGCAATACATTATCATATTGTTGCTTCAAAGTGACCAAACGGCGGAGATCGGCCTCATCACCGTCCATACTGAAAATACTTTCGGTTACAATAATTATTCTATCATACCCGGCATGATTGGAAACCAGCAACTGTTCCAATTGGTCATATCGGTTATGCCGGTACCGGATACACTTGGCCGCCGATAAACGAATGCCGTCAATAATGCTGGCATGTACCAGTTTATCGGCAAGAATCAATGTACGAGCATCGCTCACTGCAGGAAGAATACCGGCATTCATGTGATAACCACTATTAAAAACCAACGCGCTTTCCTTCCGAAACAGTCGGGCAAGCAAATCCTCTGTCTGAACATAGATATTAAAATTTCCTGTCAGCAGCCGAGAGGATGAAGAGGAAGGAAGAAAAGTGTCGGGAGTAAGACTTTGCAAGAATTCCGTACGTAATGGCAGATAAGCAGCCAATCCCAGATAATCGTTGGATGAAAGGTTAAGCATCACTTTTCCATTCACCTCCACCTCTCTTCCCAAATGGCGGATAACAGGCAACTTACGAAGATTACTTTTATTTTCAAGCAGGGCTAATTCCCTTTCCCAGTCTGTTAATGAATTCATTTTTTCTATTTTTCCCAATACTATCACTTATTCTTTTAATTCTCCTACTATTTTTACCAGTGAATGCGTCAATTTGCTCAATTCTTCCGGCTGAATTATAAAAGGCGGCATGATATACACCAGTTTTCCAAAAGGACGTACCCATACTCCTTCTTCGACAAAACGACGTTGCATGAAAGCCATATCTACCGGTTTCTTCACTTCAATAACCCCGATAGCTCCCAATACACGCACATCAGCCACCTGTGGCAATAAAGCAGCAGGAGCCAGCTCCCTCTTCAATTGTGATTCAATAGCCTTTACCTTTTCCTCCCAACTATATGAAAGCAACAATTCCACGGATGCTTTCGCTACGGCACAAGCCAACGGATTTCCCATAAAAGTAGGGCCGTGCATAAAGACTCCCGGATAACCGCCGGAAATGGTATCAGCCACCTCATCACTGGCAAGGACAGCAGAAAAAGTCATGTATCCACCGGTCAGTGCCTTACCTATGCACATGATATCGGGCTGGACACCTGCATACTCCCAAGCAAACAGTTTCCCTGTTCTTCCGAAACCTGTCGCTATCTCATCAAAGATTAACAACAGACGATATTGCCTGCAAAGTTTCTCTACCTGGCGCAAAAACTCAGGATGATAAAAACGCATTCCGCCCGCCCCTTGTACAATAGGTTCCAGAATCAATGCGGCCATTTCTTCATGATGCTGTTCCAATATTTCCTTCAAGGGTTCTATATCCTCTTCATACCAGATTCCGCCAAAGCGCGACCGAGGAGCAGGAACAAAATAACGCACAGGCAATGTAGGGCCAAAAATATGATGCATACCGGTCACCGGATCACAAACGGACATGGCATTCCACGTATCTCCATGATATCCGGACTGAATAGTTACAAAATTATTTTTCTTTTCCTTCCCTTGCGCATACCAATATTGCACGGCCATTTTCAGTGCCACTTCTACCGCAACCGAACCGGAATCAGCATAAAATATTTTCTGCATACGGGGAGGAACAATCTTCAGCAACAACCTGCCTAATTCGATGGCCGGATCGTGTGTCAGTCCGCCGAACATGACATGGCTCATACGGTCTATCTGTTCCTTGAGCGCTTGGTTCAATACCGGATGATTGTATCCATGTACCATGCACCACCACGAAGACATCCCTTCTATCAAACATCTTCCGTCCTCCAATTCTATATATACTCCATCCGCCCGTCTTACCTTATAAGTGGGCAGCGGATGAGTAGTCGATGTATAAGGATGCCATAAATGCTCCCTGTCAAAATTTTCCATATATTATTTCCTTATTGTTATAATAACTTTATAATGTATCAAAGCGAATACCCGGCCTCTTCTATCAATATTTTATCTTCTGATACTTTGGAACCTAATGTAGTCAGCAAATCTCCCACAATGGCAGAATTAATACCGATATACAATGCTTTCTTTACAGCTTCCACACTCATCTGTGAACGCCCTCCGGCAAAACGAAGAAAGGCTGTGGGATTGATAAAACGGAATAAAGCGATGGTTGTCAGAATCTCCGCCTCTGCAAGACGATCCATTTTTTCCAATGGAGTGCCGGGTATAGGCTGTAACAGGTTTATAGGAATAGACTGTACTTCCAATTCCCTCAGTGTAAAAGCAAACTCAATACGCTGTTCCATTGTTTCGCCCATGCCGATGATTCCTCCGCTGCATACATCCATCCCCACCCTGCGTGCTGCCTGCAACGTTTCTATTTTCTGTTCTTGTGTATGAGTAGAACATAGAGATGAAAAATAAGAGGGAGCCGTTTCCAGATTACAATGATAACGGGTGATGCCTGCCTTAAACAGTCGTTCCAATTCCGCTTCATCCAGCAATCCTAAAGAAGCGCATAACTGAATATGCGAATGCGCACGCATGTACTCTGTTGTCTCACATAGCCGGTCCATGTTACGGCTACCCGGTTTCCTGCCGCTGGTCACCAAAGAAAAACGGGATACTCCCTGCGCTTCGTTATACAAAGCATGGCGCAGACATTCTTCCTTCCCAACCAAATCATAAACATCCGCTTTTGTTTTATAATGTGCAGACTGTGCGCACCATTTACAATTCTCAGGACACTTACCGGATTTAGCATTGATAATGGAACACATATCGAATTTCCGAGAAGCCAGGACCCGTGTTATCTCATGAGCCGCATCATACAAATCCTGTTTCTCTGCCTGGCAGGACAGCCAACGGGCTTCTTCTACGGTAATCTTCTCACCGCCCAACACTTTGTTTCTTATTTCATTCAGCATCATATACAGTTCATATTAAGACAAAAAAAGCCGAAAAGATGCATGGCACATCTTTCCGGCAAACAAATATTTATTTAAATAAAAAAGACAAATCACGTCAGCCACCTGTGGTTGAGGCAGTTGGATCCGAAGCATTTGCAACATGGATTCAACAGGGGCCATTCCTTCTTCATATTCCTCTCCAGCATCCTCTTTCCGTGCGGAAGAGCAAACAGAGAATGCCGTGCAAACATTTGCCTGTTTACCCAACGATACATCGGCAATCTCCTTTTTCAGATTACCAATAGTTACATATTTGCCCAAGCTATAAAACATAGCGTATTTCTTCCGGCTCCAATAGCGGAAACGTATCGTATGTTTATTCTGGCACAATTGTTTCATGTTTTTTCGTATCTGAGATTGGCAAAGGTAAATAAAATATTCAATGCAGCAAACTTTTATATAGAAAAACACCGTTCCGCCTCTTACAACCTTAAAACCAGTTTTCCGAAAGCACAACGGTGAATTCTTAAGTCCTTTATATTATATTTCTGTTATTCTTCTTTCTTCGAAGCAGCTTTCTTGGCAACCGGCTTCTTTGCCGTCGCTTTCTTGGCCGCCGCCGGTTTCTTGGCAGCAGGTTCTTTCTTTACGGCAGGAGCCTTTTTGCCTTCAGCTTTCTCCAGTTTAGCCTGCAATCTCTCCACTTCCTTGTTCAAAGCCACCAATTCCTCGCCCTGATTCTTAATGGTAGTAAGCAACGAATTTAATTCTTCGTTATCCATATCTACCGGATACAACGAATTGACACGACTTATAAAATCACCCAAAATGTTCATGTAGTTGGTGAAAGCATCATACGGAGAATCATAAATACCACGATTCAACCAAATACCGGTATTCTTAGTGGTCATGAAGCGGAAATTATTACTTGCCTGCAAATAATCCCAATCCTGCTTAATACGGCGATCATCGCACAAATGAACACGTTCTGCCACACTATAAAGTTTATTGAAAGCCTCACGCTGCATCACATTGCCTAACCACGGACTGATATCGCGTTCCTCGTCTATCCATGACATAGGATAAGGAACATCCACCTGATCCACAGATTTCAGTTTGGTAATGATATCGGTCGGAGTAGAGAAAGTAACCCCTCTTTCTTTTGCGCAGACAGGCAGTGCTTTCATAAATTCCAAAATATTGGAAGACAATGGCTGGGCGATACCCAAAGCAGAAAGTTCCATGAAAATATTGATAACCTGCTCCTCCTCCGGCAAAGCTGCAATCCAATCTATATATTTGTCGGCAAACAACGGATATTCATTCCATTCGGAATTAGAGAAACGCAGGCTGATGTCATCAGACAATTTGAAATCGCGAAGCAATAACTTCAAGTTCGGATTCATGGCACAATGATACAGGTAGTGCGGGCTCTTCCAACCCAAAATATGTTTCGCGCCTTCAGTCAACATACCTTTAAAGCCCATATCGGCTATCGTAGCGCCAATATCATTCGAATAAATCAAGCTGGAGTTACGGAATACTTTCGGCTCCTTGCCAAATATTTGTTTAATCTTGGTACGCATACGTTCCACTTCTTCGCGGAAACAATCTTCATTAGCCAATGAGGAAAGACCGTGAGAATAAGGTTCGCACAAGAATTCGCAACATCCGGTCTCATTCAACTGATGCAACAACTCGATTACACCGGGCGCATGCACTTCCAACTGTTCCAGCGCCACACCCGAGATAGACAAAGCCACCTTGAAAGTATCACCGTGATTCTTTGCCATTTCAATCAACGCACTCAGCGCAGGAATATACGAGCGTTCGGCTATATCACTGATGCCGCGCTCATTTTCATAATCATCATAATAATAATGGTCACGGCCTATATCAAAACAGCGATAGCGTTTCAGATGGATAATTTGATGTATTTCAAAATAAAGACATATTGTTTTCATATCCTAGTTATTGTTTTATTATTTACCATAGTTTTTTAACACCTGCTCATAGAGGGCACGGATTCTCAAGCCGACTTTCTCCCATGTAATGCCATCCACCTCTTTCTTTCCTTCTTCCTGCAGATATTGGAAAAGAGAAGGATTCGTACAAATAGAATAGATGGCATCGGCCATAGCGTTGATATCCCAATAATCTGTCTTGATTACTTTATCCAAAATTTCACCGCAACCCGATTGCTTTGAGATGATAGAAGGAGTTCCGCACTGCATAGCCTCTAAAGGAGCAATACCAAAAGGTTCTGACACGGAAGGCATCACGAATACATCACTGTTTTTATATGCTTCATAAACCTGACGCCCACGCTGGAACCCCGGGAAATGAAAACGGTCTGCAATACCTCGTTCCGCAGCCAGATTGATCATGGCGTCCAGCATGTCTCCCGATCCTGCCATTACAAAACGGATGTTACGGGTACGCTTCAAGACCAATGCGGCGGCTTCCACAAAATACTCGGGTCCTTTCTGCATCGTGATACGCCCCAGGAAAGTCACCACTTTTTCTTTCGAATGATCAGGACGAGGAATGTCCAGCAAATCTTGCGAAAGCGGATAAACGGCATTGTGCATGGCAAAACATTTGCGCGGGTCTTGATGATATTGGTGAATAACAGTCTGACGGGTCAGCTCGGACACACACATAATACAGTCGGCATGATCCATGCCATTCTTTTCCATAGCATATACTGTAGGATTCACTTTACCGCGCGAACGGTCAAAATCAGTAGCATGCACATGGATGCACAAAGGTTTGCCACTTACCAGCTTGGCATGCACACCAGCCGGATAAGTCAGCCAGTCGTGCGCATGGATAATATCAAATTCTTGCTGGCGCGCAACCACACCGGCAATAATAGAAAAGTTATTGATCTCATCATGAAGGTTTCCCGGATAGCCACCGGCAAACTCCATACACCCCAGATCATTGACGTGCATATATGAGAAATCAGAATAGATATGATCACGGAAAGCATAATACTGTTCCGGAGTCGAAGTCGAAAGACGTGACTTTAAGTAATCATAATCCACATCACGCCACACAATGGGCACTTGGTTCATGCCTATAATGTTCAGAAACTTTTCTTCGTCGCCACAAGGTTTGGGCAAACAGAAGGTTGTTTCCATATCACCTTGCAGACTCAGACCTTTTGTTATACCGTAAGATGCTACAGCAAGACCACCATATATTTTGGGAGGAAATTCCCATCCAAACATTAATACTTTCATACAGGTCCCTCCTTTCAATAATTGTATTTACTCAATAAATATAATACTCGTAATATCTCTGCCACATTCATAGCGAATGATACAGCTCCACGACCTTTGAAAGGCGGGTTACCATCAAACAGTTCAGGTATAGAGCCAATACAATGAGAAGTCATTTCGTCTTCGTAGCCTATCAGCTGACGCTCCACAAATCCTATGCCACTCATCTTATAAATACGAAGGTAAGCTTCAAAATAGAAGCCAGCCAGCCAAGGCCATGCGGTACCTTGATGATAAGCATAATCACGCTGCATCTGAGGACCCACATAGTTCGGGTTGTAACCGCCACTCTTCGGGCTGAGCGAACGGAGCCCTTTCGGAGTAAGCAGTTCTTTGGTCACAATGTCCAACACCCCTTTCTTCTGACGGGCATCAAGCGGAGAATAGTCGAATGCTACAGTAAATATCATGTTCGGACGCACGCTCCAGTCCATCATATTGCCATCCACATAATCCAGTAAATAACCATACTCATTCAAGAAAGTATCCACGAAAGCCTTTCCCGTCTTTTCTGCCAATACATTTAACGTTTCAGCCAAATTATTGTTTCCACCTTCGCCCAACAGTTCACTTGTAAAACGTAAGGCATTATACCACAAAGCATTAATTTCTACGATATAGCCTGTACGAGGAATCACAGGACGTCCGTTTGCGGTAGAATTCATCCATGTGATAGCCTTTTCCGTTCCGTTGGCATATAGCAGACCGTTTGAATGCAAGAAAAGGTTCGGATGATTCTCCCGGCGAAGGTATTCCATAATGTCCTGCAACAATGTACCATATTTCTCACGGCATTGGTCACGCGACACCATCTTGGCATATTGCTGGATACACCACACCGCCCAAAGCAAAACATCAGGATGCTCCATTTCGTACACTTTAACATCATCAGGCTCATCATTAATAAAGTCATGAATTGCCTTGCGGGCCGTTTCCATCACCATTTCAAACTTAGCCACTTCATCAATCGCCAATGTCAGTCCCGGCAGGGAAATAAACATATCGCGCGCACGGCATTTAAACCACGGATATCCTGCCAGAATATAAAACTCATCTCCCTGTTTATTTAAGAACTGATGGGCAGCATTTATCAGACAGTGCTGGAAATTATCACGCGGAGTACGTTCTTCCACCTCCTCTTCAAAGGTTCTCTTTAATGTACGGGTACCGGCCTCGGAAACACCTCCTGAAAAGACAATGCTTTCACCTTTCTTTATGTCCACTTCAAAATAACCCGGAACATACAAATCTTCATTAAAATCATATCCTCTCTCCTGCTCTTTGGGATACTCAATTCCCCGATACCAATCCGGCTGATAGTGGAATTCGTTCTTCTTGTTCAATTGCATATATAATTCGGGATAGCCCGGATACATGCATGTCTTGATCCCATTGTCCACCTCCTGATAGTCACGGCTGGCTTGTGCGTTCTCATGAGTATACTGACGGACGCTGCGGAAAGCCAGAAACGGACGCAAACGCAACGTAGTGGCCGAATGTGCCTCCAGCAAAGTATAACGGATTAAAATTCTATTTTCATGATGAACGAAAAGCTTTTCCTTCTTCAGAATCACACCACCTACCCGGTATATAGTGGTAGGAACTTTCTCACACTCGAATTCCCGGATATACTTGTGTCCCCTGGGGCTGTAATTGTCACCCTGATACTTATGAAGCCCCAGGTTAAATTCAGCGCCGTGTTGTATCACTGTTTCATCCAACGACGATAACAATACATGGTTTTCATCATCCAGCTCAGGCACCGGAATGACAAGCAATCCATGATATTTTCTCGTATTGCAATCAACAATGGTTGTACAATGGTAAGCCCCTGAACGGTTTGTGCGGAGAATTTCTTTCGGTAATGATTCCCCGAGGTTCGTCATAAGAGTCTTGTCAAATCGTAAGTAACTCATAGTTGTTATTTTAAGGTTATAAATCAAATTTCCATATCAATTTGTGTCACATATTATTTTTGTATGCAACGCTCAAAATTAGTAATTAAATGGATAAAGCAAAATTAAATAGCAAAATATTTTTCATTTTTCGCTCAAATATCCGTAGTATTGCACAGAAATCAGCATAATTATGACAAAATGAAACTTGAAATTCAAAAAATTCTATTGGCTTTTGCTCTTCCGTTATTACTTCTTTTCATTCTGTACACCCTGCGTACAATGGAAAGTGTCATGAATTGGGATTTTATCACCTGGGGCATATATCCCAAAGAAACCAAAGGAATAATGGGGATTCTCACTTCTCCGTTGATACACGCCGATTGGGGACATTTATTTGCGAACACTTTCCCTCTTCTTTTTTTATTATGGTGTCTGCTCTACTTTTATCGTGATTTGGGCATTGGTATACTTTTTTTCATCTGGATAGTCAGTGGAATACTTACATTTATAATAGGCAAGCCTGGATGGCATATAGGTGCCAGCAGTATAATTTATTCACTCGCCTTCTTTCTGTTCTTCAGTGGCATTCTCCGCAAACACGTTCCTTTAGTAGCCCTGTCATTGCTTGTCACCTTTCTATATGGCAGCCTGGTATGGAACATGTTCCCGCAGTTCGCTTCCTCCACCACTTCTTGGGAGGGACACTTGGGGGGCGCAGCGGCCGGAATAGCCGCAGCTATATTGTTCAGACACAAAGGCCCTCAACAACCGGAACTTTTCATTGACGAGGAAGAAGAAGATAACAGGAGTTATCCGGAAGACGAAGAAGTCATTACAAATCCGGACCAAGAAAAGAAAGAATGACTAAACCAATCTTTCCGCCTCATGAAGTCCAAAGGACCGGAAGGGATGAAAAAAGCAATAACCCGCTAACGGAATTAAACGAATGCTCATATCCTCCCTATTGTATAAGCCTTTTCTATCTTCAGATTAAACCTTTTTATACGGATATATTCTATCTCCATAGCCTTTGGAGTTATCTCCCAAGGCTATGGAGTTAACTCCAAAGCTTATGGAGATAACTCCAAAGGCTTGCGGAGATAAAACAGGCAGGAAGAAAACCCTTAACCATACGTCAGGAAAGGTTTAGGAATCCGAATAAAATATTTTAAGGATGAATCTGATTACAAGACCACACACTCCTTACAGAAAAAAGCTCCCTACGCCCTTCTTTTAAAAAGAAAAACTATAAAACCTTGTTTCAGGGAAGCACACCTTTGGAACAACAAAAGGTCCGGACTTGGAAAAGCCCGGACCTTTATTTTATATCCATCAATACAAGATATTAATACACCTCTACCTTTGCAGCAGCAGCCTTGCACTTGTCACGCAAAGCGTCCAAGTCACTGCCATTAGGAGCATAACAAACCACAACTCCCATACGGCGGTTCAATTTTGTATAAGGTTTACCAAAAATACGGAGATAAGTATTTGTCTCCTTACAAACTTCCTCTTCACCACGATAACGGGGAGTTTCCTTGCTGGCAATTGGAGAAAGAATCACTGCACTGGCCCCTATGCGTTCTTGTGTAATTTCAGGGATAGGAAGCCCTAACACCGCACGCAGATGCAACTCAAACTCATTTAAATTCTGAGTACCTGCCAAAGTCACCATTCCGGTATCATGCGGACGGGGAGAAAGTTCGGAGAAATAAACTCCGTTTTCATGACTCAAGAAAAATTCAACTCCCCAGATTCCCGCACCGGTCAAAGCCGCCGTCACTTTATCGGCCATACGCTGTGCCTCCTTCAAATGTTCGGGATCAATGTGCGCCGGCTGGAAACTTTCCCTATAATCTCCCCCTTTCTGTACATGTCCGATAGGCGGACAGAACAAAGTAGGACCGTTTTTCTGAGTGACGGTGAGCAAAGTAATCTCACTATCGAACTGAATAAATTCCTCAATGATCAATTCTTTAATATCTCCACGACTGCCTTCACACCCATAATGCCATGCCTGTTCCAACTCATCCGCGCTCTTGACCAAAGACTGGCCTTTGCCGGATGAAGACATCAAAGGTTTCACCACACAGGGAAAACCAATCTCTTTTGCGGCCTCCTGCAATTCTTCCAAAGACTTGGCATAGAAATACTTGGCTGTCTTTAATCCTAATTCCTTAGCTGCCAAATCACGAATGGCCTTGCGGTTCATCGTGAAATTCACTGCACGGGCACTCGGCACTACTTGAATACCTTCCTGTTCCAAATGATACAGACGTTCGGTACGGATAGCTTCAATTTCAGGCACAATTATATCCGGCTTGTGTTTGGCTACCACAGCATCCAACGCATCACCGTCAAGCATACTGAACACTTCAAATTCATCAGCCACCTGCATGGCCGGAGCACCTGCATAAGAGTCGCAAGCAATAACATACTGCCCTTTACGTTTTGCCGCAATGACGAATTCCTTACCTAATTCGCCAGAACCCAGCAATAAAATCTTCTTAGTCATAGTATTTATATATGTTTGATATTCCTTACAAAAAACGGAGAGTTGAGAACAAGACACTTCTTGATTCCCAACTTTCCATCTGCAAAGATAGTGTATTTTATAAACTATACGATATCATTGAAGCAATATTTGGATCATTCAGTATAAAGAAAACACCCACTCCCAACGCGATGAGCCACAATACGATAAATATAATTTTGGTTACAATGGACATGGGTTGCCAACCTCCAAAATGACGCATCAGCATGTGTATCAGTCCTATAATAGGAATACCGATAACCAGAATACCTGCTACGGACATAGCGACAGTCAACCCCGGAGAGCTACCCACCGTAGCCCAATTAACCGCAGGCAGCACCTCATAAAGCACAGCCGGCAATGCAGCAATCAGTCCCGTAGCCGCCATCAGCAATGCAAAAAAGACAATCAATAATACAAACAATACAGGCGCACAGCAAATAGCAATGAAAACAAGCAGGAACTTGATAAGGAACCCTGCCACAGACACAATCCCCTCCCCTATCTTTTGCAAGATACTCCTAGGACGGTCTGAGCGTACATAATCATTCACTTTTTCAAATCCGTCTGTTACAGTCTTGCCTATATTCTCCACATTAATAGCAGCCCCCTTCATGGCGAGTTTCTCGGGAGCGGTACGCGCCATAGGAATAATAATCCACGCTATGATATAAGCCAATATCACCCCATGAACAAAGAAACCAAGAACCAATAGAATGATACGTACCCAAGTAACATCCCATCCCATATAAGCAGCCAGTCCGGAAGCCACTCCACCTAGTACCTTATTGTCCGGATCACGAAACAAGCGGCGCATAGTGGTTCCTTTTTGTTTTTCCGAACCCGATGCTTCTCCACTTTCTTCATCGGAAAGATCTTCGGGTTTACCCATCCGGGCTATGATTTCTTCCACATCTTCAATGGTAATAACCTGTTTACCTTCATTCAAACGGTCGGTAAACAGCTCAGAGATACGTAATTCTATATCATGTACAATTTCTTCCGCTCCCTCCTCACGACAGAAGTGAATACGCAGGTTAGTTAAATAGTTATCCAACAAATGGTAAGCGTCTTCGTCTATATAATAAACGGTACCTCCTAAATTTATGGTTAAAGTCTTTTTCATTGTATCCTGTTTTTAATTGTTTTTTAAATGATTCACTGTATTCGCCAGCTCCTCCCAGGCAGCCTCCAGTCCGCTAAGGAATGTTTCACCCTGAGGAGTGAGACTATAATATTTACGAGGTGGTCCCTGAGTGGACTCTACCCATTCGTATGAGAGCAGGTCATCGTTTTTCAGCCGGGTAAGCAGCGGATAAAGCGTCCCTTCTACTACAATGAGCCGGGCTTCTTTCAATTTTTGAATGATATCCGAAGCATATGACGGCTCTTTGTGCAACAACAATAAAATGCAGTATTCCAGCATTCCTTTGCGCATCTGAGATCGTACATTGTCTACATTCATAATCTATAATACTTTGTTTGGCACAAATATATGTATTATACAAGTACCTTGTATTACATAGTTCTACTATTTTGCATAAATTAATATTTAAACAAGAAAAAGAAAGGAAGCCCCTTTTTTTTAGACAAAAAGTTTATCTTTGCCTCTCGTTATAACACTAAAAAGATATAAAGATCATGTTTACCATAAAAAAGGCAACGACCAATGATATTCAGTTGATTAACGAGATGGCTCAGATCGTGTTTCCGGCTACCTACCGGGAAATTCTTTCAAAAGAACAATTGGATTACATGATGGACTGGATGTACTCTCCGAAAAACCTGCGTAAACAAATGGAAGAGGAAGGGCACATCTATTACATAGCTTACAAAGATGGAGAAGCTGCCGGATATGTTTCCATACAGCCCGAAGGAGAACATTTATTTCATCTGCAGAAAATCTATGTACTTCCCCTTTTTCAAGGTTGCCGGTTGGGCAAAGCACTATTTGAGCAGGCCGTCAAAGCAATTAAAGAAATCCATCCCGGACCTTGCGAAATGCATTTGAATGTAAACCGTAACAATAAGGCTTTACAATTCTACCAACATTTGGGAATGGAAAAAGTTGCAGAAGGAGATTTCCATATAGGCAACGGATATTATATGAACGATTATATCATGGGACTGAAAATCTAACCCTATCTTACAAAAACAAAATGGACGAATATCGTATCAATGGATTGACCATAAAAGAAAATTTGCTGCAACTGGCAGAAAATGGAAATAAAAAGTTTACCGAATCGCTGCATCCGGGAATAGAAAATGTATTGGGTATCCGCATCCCTGCCCTAAGGCGGTTAGGAGCACAAATTGCCAAAGATGACTGGGAGAGTTATCTACAGACTGCGGATACTTATTATATGGAGGAACGTATGCTACAAGGTATGGTAATAAGTAATCTGAAAATGAAAGACACGGAAGCATATCTTTCACTGGTTGCCCGGTTTGTTGCCATCATCAACAGTTGGTCTGTTTGTGACACCTTTGACTTTTACGGCAAACAACGGTTTGTGGACAAGAACAAGAAAAGGGTCTGGCTATTTTTGGAAGACCGGATGAAATCCGACAAAGAATATGAAATACGTTTCGGAGTAGTAATGGCAATGGCTCATTATATTGACGAAGAGTATATAGACAACGTATTGCAATGGATGGACCGGATCAGTCACGAAGGATATTATGTGAAGATGGCTGTAGCATGGGCTTTATCCGTATGTTATGTCAAGTTTCCTCAAAAAACGATGAACTATCTGAAGGAAAATCATTTAGATGACTTTACTTACAATAAGGCACTACAAAAAATCATAGAATCTTATCGGGTAAGCACGGAGGACAAAGAAATCATCCGCAGCATGAAAAGAAAAAACAAATAATGTCCATTTACCGCAAAGAGGCTTTGAATCCTTCCGAAAGAAATTCACCATTCATATTCGGAAAGATTCAAACCGCTCCAGCAGCTATTAATAATCGGGAAAAGTTATTCCTCCCAAACCAAATAAGCTGAAACCAGCCAATGATTCAATTTATTGCCATCTACCTGTTGTGCCTCAGGGATACTTACCTTAAAAGAATGTTTACCGGCCGACAAGTCACCAATAACAGCCTCCTCAGGCATCACATCGCTACCCGGACACCAATTGGAACGGGACAAATCCGAAGAAGCCAAAGGCTCTTCAATCTCTTTTGTCGTATACCCCTTATCACCTATATATGCGGCAACTCGTGGTATCAGCCATACTCCCGTGGCCGGATTAAAACGGCGGAAAGAAGCACAGTCATCACGCCAAGGAATGAAATTCAACACCTCCTTGCCATCAACAGACACGATGTTCCGTTTCTCCACAAACTCATCTCCGCCACTATGTCCTCCGTGACCTGTTACAATATACTTCAAACGAACATTCTTGGCAGCTTTCGGCATATCAAAATCCATCACCACATCTTTGCGTGAGAAAATATCCGGATAAGTCTGTCCGATATAATACACCGTATTCATCAAAGGCTTCACACGGCGCTCCGGCATCACGTCGCAAGTGATCTTACTCTCCTTCACATCCAATTCCATACTGGCCACATACCCCTCGGCAGTCCATGTATCAATATAAATTCCCACGTATGCCTCTCTCTCCAATGCCGGATAAAGATCGGTAATATCCTGCACCCAAGTCACACTCTTTTCCCATTTCGGGATATATACAGGACGCCTCTTGCTGCTCAAAGAATCATTATCCGAACTATAATACCCCACACCGAACGGGGTCATAAAACGCATCAGTTCAAGGGTAGGCACATAATCCTGACCCGGAACAATACCAATCATTTTTTCATATTTGGTACTGTCTACCGCAGGAAACGCCCTCTTGCCTTCGGCTATATTCATCAGATTAATCACCGATTCTTTGGGAAGCACAAAACAAGAGCCAGATTTATCCCAACGGTCACCATTGGAAGCTACAGTTACTTTCAGGGTAACATCCACATCCCTTTTATAATCGGGCAAGGTTATTTTCTTTAAAATGATACGCCCGTTTACCAGACGGATCACTCCGTCAGCATTGGCAGGAGTATAATTAGGGAAAGAATCGGGACGAAAACAAACAGGGGTTTTGTCGAATACTTGAATATGAGTATTTCCCAATGCCGGTAATTCTTTGTGATTTGCAGCATCGGCCGGCATCATAAAAGTTGCCGCCACAGCCAGTGGGGCAATAAAGGTCAGCAGGTTCATTCTTTTTAATTATAGGTTAGTAATCAAGGGTATATAAATTAATTTCACAAAAAACTACACGGGCCTACACAAATCGTCCGATCTGTATAAATCCATGTAGTCTATAATAAAAAAAGGAATTATTGATGCTGTTCACGCAACAAATCATTCACAGTCTTCACCGGATTAAAGGTACTCAACGGCACTTCAACAAAAACAGTGTTCCAGTCACTCATTGCGCCGTTCCACAAGCCCGGAAGCTCCAATGCTTTCAGTTCTCTACCGTTCTTTGATTTATAAGAGATAAAACCTGTAGCCTTATCCACATACTTCACCAAGTCGAATTTGTTTCCTTTATAATCGCGTACCGCACACACCAAATCCACCGGATTAAAGTGAGTACCCTTCTCGAACATCTCTTTCTTGACCGGATCATTCATGTCAATCTGAGAACTTTCCAAAATTTGCAATGAAACAGTACCATCCGCATTATAAGCCAGGAACGGGCCGCCTCCCGGTTCACCCACATTCTTCACCATACCGCATACACGCATCGGACGGTTCAACTTCTTACGCAGATAAATAACCAGGTCGGCATCTTCCAGATCCTTGATATCCAGTTTGCGGCAACATAAAGTCTGCTGTAAGAAACGAATGATCTCTTCCAGCTGCGCATGTGTATATTTACCGCCATCCAGTAATTCCAAATATTCAAATACCTGCTTCTGCAGAGTAACCAGTACCCCCGCAATCAGCTTTTTATACGTAACAGTATCCTCTTTCAAGCGATCGGGAACCACATTATCTATATTCTTGATAAAGATAACATCGGCATCCAAATCATTCAGGTTCTCAATCAGCGCGCCGTGCCCCCCCGGACGGAACAACAGCTTGCCTTTATCGCGGAAAGGTTTGTTCTCCATATCGGCAGCAACCGTATCCGTACTCGGCTTCTGTTCAGAAAACGACACATCATATTCCACCCCGTATTTCTTTGCATAAACGGCAACCTTCTCTTCCACCAGCTTTGTGAACAACTCACGATGTTCCGTAGAAACGGTGAAATGCACATTCACTTTTCCGGTCTTGCCTGCCGCATACAACGCACCCTCCACCAAATGTTCTTCCAGCGGTGTACGCACACCATCCGCATACCGATGGAATTTCAACAACCCCTTCGGTAATGCCCCATAGTTCAAGCCGGCAGCTTCCAGCAGATTGGCTACTATAGGTTTATACTCCTTCCCGGCCATCAAAGCATCAATATCCTTTCCTGTATTATCCATACAAGCCGCATTCAAGTCATTGTAGAATGCGAAGCTATGAATATGGTCGAAAAATTTCTTTTCGAAATCAGTCTTCGGAGTATTATAATCAGCCCCCAGGAATTCGAACAAATTCTTGAACATGCGGCTGGCAGCACCAGAGGCGGGTACAAACTTCACGATAGTTTTCTCCCCTTCCTTATATGTATCCCATGCTTCCAAATAATTTTTCATTTCATTTTCGGCGGGAGCCATGATTCCCTTTTCAACAGAAGCGGCTGCATCCAGCTTCAAAAATGGGAAACCCTTTTCAAAGCAAGCCAGTTGTTCTGCAATCTGCTGCTCGGAAATTCCTTTTTTCACTAATAAGTCTTTGTCTTCAGGTGTTAACATAAGTACATGATTTTATATGGTTTAAATAAATTGTTACCTTATTCTTTCACTATTAATTGCCCAAAAATACAAAAAAATGCGAGAACACTACCTAATAAATAAAGAAAAAAACTACCTTTACCCTCGAAAAGATTTCACGTGTTATGGAAGAAAAAGCATTTTTCACAGCCAAAGAGCGTGAGCAACTGTTCGCCCTCTATAAACGATTGCTGCAATTATCCGGCGACACCTTGCAGAAGGGTGATTGCCATAAGTTAAAAATACACCTCATAAAAGCAGTTGCCGAAGGTAACCTGCCACGAAATTGTTTCGGAATGAATCCTATCATCAAAGATATGCAGACCGCTGTCATCGTGGCCGAGGAAATTGGGATGAAACGGGCTTCCATCCTGGGGATCATGCTGCACGAATCGGTAAAGAACCATTTATGCACCTTAGCATCTGTACAACAGGAATATGGAGAGGATGTAGCGGGGATCATACGCGGTCTTGTGAAAATCAATGAGCTATACTCCAAAAGCCCTACCATAGAATCGGAAAATTTCCGCAACCTGCTACTCTCTTTTGCCGAAGACATGCGTGTTATTCTGATCATCATTGCAGATCGCGTGAACCTGATGAGACAGATAAAGGAGACTCCCAATATAGAAGCACGCACCCAAGTAGCCAACGAAGCTGCCTATCTGTACGCACCGCTGGCACACAAGTTGGGGCTATACAAACTGAAATCGGAACTGGAAGACCTTTCCTTGAAATATACCGAACACGACGTATATTATCATATAAAGGACAAACTGAACGAAACGAAAGCCTCCCGTGACAAATACATAGCCGCCTTTATCGAACCGATACAGCATAAGCTGGAAGAAGCAGGATTGAAGTTCCACATGAAAGGGCGTACCAAGTCCATCCATTCCATCTATCAGAAAATGAAGAAACAGAAATGTCCCTTCGAAGGAGTGTATGACTTGTTTGCCATCCGAATCATTCTGGACTCTCCCGTCGACAAGGAAAAACAAGAATGCTGGCAGGTATATTCCATTGTGACCGATATGTATATGCCCAATCCCAAACGTCTGCGCGACTGGCTCTCCGTACCCAAAAGTAACGGATACGAATCCTTGCATACCACTGTAATGGGGCCTGAAGGCAAATGGGTGGAAGTACAGATACGCACCGAACGCATGGACGAGATAGCGGAACGTGGTCTGGCAGCCCACTGGCGTTACAAAGGCGTAAAAGGAGAAAGCGGTCTGGATGAATGGCTGACCTCCATCCGGGAAACACTGGAGAACGCCGACAGTGACCTGGAAGTGATGGACCAGTTCAAACTGGAATTATACGAAGACGAAGTATTCGTATTCACCCCCAAAGGTGACTTGTACAAGATGCCGAAAGGAGCGACCGTACTGGACTTTGCTTTCGCCATCCACAGCAAACTGGGTTCCAAGTGTATCGGAGCAAAGGTGAACGGAAAGAACGCACAATTAAAGCAAACGCTGAACAGCGGTGACCAGGTAGAAGTCATGACTTCAAACACCCAGACACCCAAACGCGACTGGCTGAACATCGTCACCACTTCGAAGGCAAGAACCAAAATACGCCAGGCCATCAAAGAGATAGAAGCCCGCCAGACAGAGTTCGCCAAAGAAACCATAGAACGTAAATTCAAGAATCGCAAACTGGAATACGATGAAGCAGTGATGATGCGCCTGATAAAAAAGCTGGGATACAAAACCGTAACCGAGTTCTACCAGGACATAGCCAACGAGACAAGAGATGCGAACGACATCATCGAAAAATACCTGGAACTGAAGAAAAAGGAAACGGAAAACCGGGAAGATATTGTCTATCGCAGCGCCGAGAATTTCAGCATGCAGACAGCACAGGACGACAAGACCTTCAAAGAGGACGTACTGGTCATTGATCAGAATTTGAAAGGACTGGACTTCAAATTAGCCAAATGCTGTAACCCTATCTATGGCGATGATGTATTCGGATTTGTAACCATCAGCGGAGGAATCAAAATACACCGTACCGACTGTCCTAATGCACGGGAGTTGCAATCACGTTTCGCCTACCGTATCGTAAAGGCGCGTTGGGCTGGGAAAAGCCACGGCAAACAATACCCCATCACGCTGCGCATCGTTGGCCATGATGATATAGGAATTGTGACAAATATCACCTCCATTATCAATAAGGAAAACGATATCCTGCTCCGTTCCATCAGCATCGACTCGCACGACGGGCTGTTCAGCGGCATGATGACCGTAATGGTAGATGATACTTCAAAGCTGGAATCATTAGTAAAAAAGATAAAGACAGTAAAAGGAGTAAAACAGGTAAACAGAGGATAAACTCACCCCAAACTTAAAAAAATGAATGAACTGCATAAACGACTAAAAAGCTTTACATACGCCTGGAAAGGCGTATGTAGTTTTTTAAGCAAGGAACACAATGCCTGGATACATTGCGCAGCCATCATCGCCGTAACCATTGCAGGCATCCGGTTTGAAATAACACGCACCGAATGGCTTGTCATCCTCCTGTGCTTTGCAATGGTACTGGCTGCCGAAGCATTCAACACAGCCATAGAACGCCTGGTAAACCTGGTATCACCAGACTACCATCCCATAGCCGGAGACGTAAAGGACATAGCGGCAGGAGCCGTACTGATTTGCGCCATCTTTGCCGCCCTCATAGGGTTGATTATCTTTGTCCCTTATTTTTAAAGGTGTTAATTTACCATTTATTTCACTAACAGTTAAAGACCTTTTATAAAAAAAACAGTAATTTAGCCCCGATAATTTTTAAAAAGTGGAACTAATGAAGAAAATTTTGCTTTCAACATTATTGTTGATTATAGGGTTAACCACATACGCAGCCGTATGGCAATCTCAAGGAGAAGCAGAAATAACCTTTGAGAAAACAACACATAACTTCGGTTCATTCCCCGAGTCTAGCCCGAAAGTTACTTGCGTTTTCAAATTCAAAAATTCGGGAGACGGTCCCTTGGTCATCCATCAAGCGATCGCATCTTGCGGATGTACTGTTCCCCAATATCCTAAAGAGCCCATCAAACCGGGTGAAAGTGGACAGATAACAGTGACTTATAATGGAGCCGGCAAATTTCCGGGACATTTCAAGAAATCAATCACTATCCGCACAAACGGGAAAAATGAAATGACACGTCTTTATATAGAAGGTGATATGACCCCGAAAGGCACAGTTGCAGAATAGAATTCTCACATCATAAGAGAGAGGATGTATCAAAACAAAAGAAGATTCGAGTTTGATACATCCTCTTTTTATATCCGGAAAACACTGCCCCGCCTGCCTGTATCCAAGTAAAGACAAAAAAATAAGAAAAAAAGAACATTTTTCCCCAATAATAAGCCACTCTTATTCTGATTAAAATAACGTACTTTGCAGCAAATTTAAGAGAACAATGACAAACAAGCTATTATTCTTTGTCCTGCTGGCCCTCTGTTTCAGTGGCTGTGACATGCTGGAAACCCATCCATACGATGTACATATTACAGGAGAAAGAGAACTGACCAACAAAAACATCCAGTTGATAGAAAACAAAATGCAAGGCAAAAAAACAATCCGCTTTGCCATGATCAGTGATACCCAACGATGGTACAACTCTACCGAAGATGTTGTAAAAGCCCTCAATGCCCGTGGTGACATAGACTTTGTCATTCACGGAGGAGACCAGTCCGATTTCGGCGTCACAAAAGAATTCATATGGATGCGGGACATATTTAACAAATTCCAGATGCCCTACGTATGCCTTTTAGGCAACCACGACTGCCTGGGTACAGGTGAAGACGCATACAGAGCCATTTATGGAGATCCCAACTTCGCCTTCACAGCCGGAAATGTACGCTTTATCTGCCTCAATACCAATGCGATGGAATATGATTATTCGGAACCGGTTCCCGATTTCAATTTTATAGAAAATGAACTGAACAACCTGTCGCCTGAAATAGAAAAAACGATATTCGCAATGCACGTAAAACCTTTTGAATTTGTATTCAACAACAATGTAGCAAAAATCTTCCAACTATACGTCAACCAGTTCCCCAAAGTCCAGTTCTGTCTTTACGGCCATGAACACAAATTCGCAGTAGATGATCTATTCAACGACGGAGTTCTGTATTTCCAATGCCCCTGCATAGACAAACGCATCTACTTATTATTCACCATTAAAGAAGATGGAACCTACGATTATGAAACAGTTGAATTTTAAAAAGATATTTCTGAACCTATTGTGGCCACTATTGCCTTTTACGGCACAAGCCCAAGAAAATAATACACTTTACTCCATCTTATCCAAAGACAGCATACTTGTCTCCTCTCCTTCCGTTCAAAACCAAGAGGAAGATATTGTAACCCAAATGCCAAACCGGCACCATAAATACGACAAGCGCGTACACCGTTACAGGCGTGCGTGGGAAGCTTTGATCCCCACCCACACCAAATTACAGTACGCCGGTGGAATGGGCCTGTTATCCTGGGGCATAGGCTGGGATTATGGGAAAAGAGGGCAATGGGAAACCGATCTTCTTTTGGGCTTCATCCCCCGCTACTCATCCAAACATTTCAAGATGACCATGACCTTGAAACAGAATTATATCCCGTGGAGTATCTGGCTGGGCAAAGACTTCTCGCTGGAACCGCTGACTACCGGAATCTATTTCAACACCGTATTCAGCGATGATTTCTGGACAAGCGAACCTGAGCGCTATCCCCGTGGATACTACGGATTTTCCACCCGTATCCGCACCCATATCTTTCTGGGACAACGCGTCCGTTTCGATGTGCCCGAAAAGTACCGGAAGTTCTCTAAAAGCATCACCGCATTCTACGAAATCAGCACATGCGATTTATACGTTGTCAGTGCGTTCAACAACAGTTATTTGAAACCCGATGACTATCTGAGACTATCATTTGGATTGAAATTTCAGATATTCTAATCAAATCATGAGGATGTTTCTCTATTTTTTCACTATTTTTGGGCATTTATTATGATAAATTTCAAAAACAACAACATAGAGAAACATGAAACAAGAAGAAGAAAAATCGGTTGGATTGCCCGATAACGCGTTCCGACCTCTGAAACCGGGGGAACAATATCACCCCATCATGTCACCAAACAAAAAATATCCCGAAGTAAACCTATGGTCTGTGCTATGGGGTATCGCCATGGCGGTATTATTCTCGGCGGCCGCAGCTTACCTGGGATTAAAAGTGGGACAGGTTTTTGAAGCCGCCATCCCTATCGCCATCATCGCCGTAGGTGTATCGGGAGCCGCCAAGCGTAAAAACGCGTTAGGTGAGAATGTCATCATCCAATCCATCGGCGCCTGTTCGGGAGTCATAGTGGCAGGAGCTATCTTCACATTGCCCGCCCTTTATATATTGCAGGACAAATACCCCGAAATGACAGTCAACTTCTTTCAGATGTTTGTCAGCTCACTGCTGGGAGGTATTTTGGGAATCCTGTTCCTCATCCCCTTCCGTAAATATTTCGTCAGCGACAAACATGGCGAATATCCCTTCCCCGAAGCCACTGCCAGTACGCAAGTGCTTGTTTCCGGCGAGAAAGGCGGAAGCCAGGCAAAGCCATTGCTTTTTGCAGGACTAATAGGAGGTCTGTACGATTTCATTGTAGCCACATTCGGCTGGTGGAATGAAAACTTCACCACCCGCGTATGCGGCTGGGGTGAGATGGTTGCCGAAAAAGCCAAACTGGTGATGAAAATAAACACCGGTGCAGCAGTATTAGGCCTAGGCTATATTGTCGGCTTGAAATACGCGGCTATCATTTGTGCCGGTTCATTGGTGGTATGGCTGGTTATTGTTCCAGGTATGGCCCTGTTGTTCGGCGACCAAGTGCTGAATGCATGGAATCCGGCCTTGACACAAACCATCAGCGAAATGTCACCCGAACTTATATTCAAGGAATATGCCAAAAGTATCGGTATCGGTGGTATCGCCATGGCCGGTGTGATCGGTATCGTGCGCTCATGGGGCATTATAAAGAGTGCTGTGGGACTGGCCGCCAAAGAGATGGGCGGCAAGAAGGTGGAAGCAAACGTCATCCGCACGCAGAAAGACCTTTCCATGAAAATAATCGCCTTCGGGTCCATCTTCACCATCCTGCTGATCTTACTGTTCTTCTTTTTTGATGTGATGCATGGAAATGTATTACACAGCATTGTAGCCATCCTGCTCGTAGCCGGCATTGCATTCCTGTTCACCACCGTAGCAGCCAACGCTATCGCCATAGTCGGCACTAACCCTGTATCGGGAATGACACTGATGACACTGATACTTGCCTCAGTAGTAATGGTTGCCGTTGGACTGAAAGGTGCTACCGGCATGGTTGCTGCACTGGTTATGGGTGGTGTGGTTTGTACGGCACTCTCTATGGCAGGCGGATTCATCACAGACTTGAAAATAGGTTACTGGCTGGGCAGTACTCCTGCCAAACAGGAAACATGGAAATTCCTCGGCACACTAGTATCGGCAGCAACTGTGGGCGGCGTCATCATGATCCTGAACAAGACCTACGGCTTCTCCACCGGCGCATTGGCAGCTCCGCAGGCCAACGCGATGGCAGCCGTAATAGACCCGCTGATGAACGGTGTAGGCGCTCCCTGGCTGCTTTACGGAATAGGCGCTGTGCTGGCATTGGTGCTGACCTACTTCAAAGTACCCGCACTGGCCTTTGCGCTGGGTATGTTCATTCCACTGGAATTGAACCTGCCGTTGCTGGTAGGTGGAGCGGTGAATTGGTATGTCACTACCCGCAGCAAAGACGAGGCGGTGAACGCCGAACGTGGCGAGAAGGGAACTTTGCTGGCATCCGGATTCATAGCCGGAGGCGCATTGATGGGGGTTGTCAGTGCCGCCATGCGCTTTGGCGGTATCAATCTGATCAACGAAGAATGGCTGAGCAACCCGTTGAGCGAAGTGCTGTCAATGGCCGCCTATATCCTCCTGATCATATGGCTGGTTAAAGCCAGTATGCATATAAAGAAAAAATAACCCTTTTTCAAATACCGTGAAAATAAAAGCTATATGAAACGAATCTTACTAATGAGTTTACTTGCAATCTCTACCGCATTATCTGCCCAGAAACCTATAGAGTTGGAATTATGGCCCGATGGCGCCCCCAACTCCAACGGCATCACCACTCCCGAGCAGAAATTAGAAAACAACCGGATTTCCAATGTCAGCGAGCCTACCCTTACCGTTTATCCGGCAGCCAAACCGAACGGACTGGCCGTCGTGGCTTGTCCCGGAGGGGGATACATACGCCTGGCAATGAATCACGAAGGGCACGATATGGCAGACTGGTTCAACGCACAAGGCATCACATACGCCGTATTGAAATACCGTATGCCAAACGGACACCATGATGTACCGTTGAGCGACGCCCATCAGGCTATCCGGCTGATGAGAGAACACACCAACGAATGGCATATTCAAAAAGTGGGTATCATGGGGGCCTCTGCGGGCGGACATCTGGCCAGTACGGCAGCCACCCACTATACAGCCGGAACGCGTCCGGATTTTCAGATCCTGTTTTATCCCGTCATAAGCATGGATCTGTCCAACTGCCATAAGGGCTCACGTGACAATCTTTTAGGGAAAAGCCCGTCAGAAGAGCTAGTGAGACTTTACTCCAATGAACTGCAAGTAACAGGCGACACTCCTCCCGCCTTCATCATGCATAGCAGCGATGACGGAGCTGTACCCGTCAGCAACAGCGTGAGCTATTACCTGGCACTGGTAAAGAATAAAGTCCCTGCTTCCCTCCACACCTATCCTATCGGCGGCCACGGCTGGGGCTTCCGCGACAGCTTTACCTATAAGCGCCAATGGACGGGAGAATTAGAAAAATGGCTGAGAGAAATACTGTAAAAAAGCAAGGAGATGAATGTGTCAAAACAAAAATGACTGCTCCGAAAAGTTACAGATAGTAATTATAACACTTATTCATTGGCCATTACCTGTCACAGGTGTGGTATAAACGTATTTGAATACCTATGCGACATTATAGACCGTTGTGCCGCATGGTTTCCCAATACCTCTATAGAAAAATATCGTGATTTACTTCCGGGCAAATGGAAGCAGACACAAAAATAGCCGCCCCAAAATCTGGACGGCTATCTTTTTTATAGCTTATACGCTATCGCGGAAGGTTGTACCAATACAGAGTTTGATGCGACCCTTTCTTTAGTCTTTTAGGATGCTCAAATTATAAATTCATATTTCCAAAAACTGGATTTTGACACACCCACTTTCTATTTCCGATAAACACCTGCATCTTTATCTGCAGAAGACAAAAAACAGGCATTCGTTTCTCTTTCGCTTATTTTCTTGCGCCAAGTTGAATATCCAAATGATACAAAGCCACATCACCACCCAGCTTGATCTTGTCCAAAATACCCTGAACGGTAGCTTCCTCTTCTACCTGCTCGCGTACAAATCCCCACAAGAAATCCTGAGAAGCCTTGTCCTTTTCAGCAGAAGCAACATCTACCAGTTTGTCAATCAATTCGGAAACATGGCATTCATGCTTGTATACATGCTCGAACACATCCAGCGGAGAAGCCCATTCCTGAGGAACAGCATCCACAGCCCCCACCTTGGCTTGTCCGCCACGTTTCATCACATATTGCGCCAACACATCAGCATGATCACTCTCCTCATGAGCCTGCGCTTTCATCCATGAAGCAAAACCTTCATAGCCTTTCGCAGCGAAGAAATAAGACATGGAAAGATAAAGATTGGCCGACCACATTTCGGCTACAATCTGAGCATTAATTGCGTCTTGTAATTTTTGTGAAATCATAATTTTTATTTTTTAGTTAAATTGTAACTGTTGCAAATATATAATTTTTCTAGCGATTAACACTATGTCCGTTCACCTTTTTATAAAAATTATATTTTATCTCATCCAAGTCTTTGCGATTCAAAAGAAAAGTCTTACCTTTGCACCCGCTAATACGGGTTATTAGCATTAATTCAAATCATTAATTATAAAAACATTATTTAGAAATGGCAACTAAAATCAGATTGCAAAGAAACGGACGCAAAAGCTATGCGTTTTATTCAATCGTTATCGCAGACGTAAGAGCTCCACGTGATGGTAAATTTACTGAAAAAATTGGTACTTATAACCCTAATACCAATCCTGCCACAGTAGATTTGAATTTTGAACGCGCACTTCATTGGGTAATGTGCGGTGCACAGCCTACTGACACAGTACGTAACATCTTGTCAAAAGAAGGTGTTTACATGAAAAAGCACTTGCTGGGCGGTGTTGCCAAAGGCGCATTCACAGAAGCAGAAGCTGAAGCTAAATTCGAAGCTTGGAAGAACAACAAACAATCTGGTCTGGCTACTTTGAAGGCTAAACTGGATGAAGCAAAGAAAGCTGAAGCAAAAGCTCGTTTGGAAGCTGAAAAGAAAGTAAATGAAGAAATTGCCAAGAAAGTAGCTGAGAAGAAAGCTGCTGAAGCCGCTGCCAAAGCTGAAGCAGAAGCCGCTAACGCTCCTGCTGAAGAAGCACCTGCTGCTGAAGCTACTGAAGCTCCTGCTGAAGCATAATTCAATTTTACTTCAAAAAGAACAGCTCCTCTGATCTATATCGGAGGAGTTTTTTTATGCTCTTATCCGAGGAATCAAAGGGAGTTTATCTCATCTTCCGAAAGTCCGGTAACTTTTGCGATTTCAGCTATGGAAAGCCCGGCATTCTTCAAATTTCCTGCAATAGCTTTGGCTTTCATCCATTCACCTTCTGCAATGCCTTTCTGAATAGCTGTATTAATCACATTGTTCCAATCTCTATATACTTTCAAACTCTCCTCATAGGCATAAAGGTTCTCTTTTGAGAACTGAGCAATTTCGGCAGCCTCAAACAGCCGGTTGAACACACGTTCCTGAAGGGAAGTAGGACGTTCCATCAAACGGGCCAGATTCTTGAGCACAAACATCCATTTATCAAACAACGTATCCAACTCCTGCTCGGTTTTATGGAATTTAGGCATTTCCAGATACACAAAAGTCAGTTTGTCAAAAAACACTTCATGAGTAGTTGTATCCATCAGCTTCACTTCATGGCGGAAGCCGGAAGACGAAACATCATCCAAGGCAAAATTCAAGATACCGATCACATACACTGCTTTCAGTTCATAGTTCCAGATTTCCCCTTTAATAGCCTGTTCCCTGATAGGATAGGTAGCATAATAAATACTCCGGTCCTTGAAAAACTGTTGCTCCCCTCTCTGCATTTCTATCAGAATCTTTTCTCCTTTTTCATTTTCACAATAGACATCAAAGACAGCCCGGCGGTCAGTCTCTTTGCTGCCCAGATGCTCTGTATTCAAGTAGATGACATCCTCAATGACCTGCTTGCCATCGAACAAGGCATTCAAGAAGCCAATAAGAATCTCTTTGTTCAAGTCGGTTCCAAACAATAATTTGAATGCAAAGTCCGTATAGGGATTTACATATCTTTCACGCAATCCTTCACTACACATAAGCGTTTGATATTTAAAGTTATTTTAATTCTGTTGAAAGCAGTTCAATACAAAGGAACGAAAAAAAGCGGATTTCAAGAAAGTTATCTGCTAATAAATTGTTAATGTTCCAATTGTACTTACAATTCATGTACAATGACAACACATTCTATCCTTATCTCTTCATGAAAAGAATATCTCCATCTTCCCTAAAAGGATGAAAAGCCGATAAATTCATATCTCCAAAAAGAAAAAACTATCGGCCTATGGTGCTTGCTTCTTTTCTCCCAAGAAATTATTCCAAATTAACCCATGTTATAACGGGATTATGATCAGAACTACGATAAGGATCTTCTCTATAATAAGATGTATATTTAAATCCCCAATAAGCAGGCTCACTGGCATTGATATCCCAAGGAGCAGCACCAACTATTTGTGAAGTCAGCGTAGGAGAACTTAAAGAATGATCCAAATAGCCAACCTCCCCACGATAACAATAACTCCAAGCCGCAGGTGAATATTTCTTTAGCAAATTTATATATCCAGCATCCGTAAACACCTTAATGGCATCCTCCATACCGTAGCTGTTCAAATCACCCAAAACCAGCACATCCGTATCTTCATAATAAGCAACAAGCTCATTATATACTTTCAAACACTCACGCGCTTCCATAACCCTACGGTCGGCAGAACCTCCCTGACCGTCATTCTTATCTATACCACTAGTTTTAGCTTTAAAATGATTCATAGCTAAAATCACTTTCGCTTTATCATCCTTCAGTTCAAAACATTGAACTATGTACCGCATCTTCAGATTATCAAAATTATAGCTTTTAAACTCCTTATAAGGCAAAACTTTCACTTTATCATAAATAAAAACATTTGTTTGTACCTTTGATGATTTTTGTCCGGGAGTATTCAACCAAGCATACCGTTCTTCCCCTAACGCATTGTTCAAAGACCTACAAAGATAATCCACAGTAAAATCTCCCTGTTCTACTTCACAAATAGCATAAATATCCGCTTTCGCCTCTTTCAATGCAGCTAAGATTTTAGCATGCTGACGCAAGGTTTCTGCATTTCCCGTATTACCATACATATAAAAATTTTCCGCATTGAAACTCATCACTTTCAAATTATAATCATTTACAGTAGGAGCGACAGACCGAGCATTATAAGAAACTGACGGCTTTTCCGTTAATGTAAAATGATAACCGGAAGTACTATAAGTCACTTTACCTTTAACCCCAGCCATCTCACTTCCTATACGAAGTGTGTTACACGGGTCAATCAAAGGGAACTCTGATGTAATCAGCAATTTATCAACCTCCTGCTTTTCTACCCATTTGGAATATTCAACAACCGACGGGAGGTTTACATCCGCAAATGCACGTTTCACCTTGGAAGAGACAACAATAGTTCCTTGAGGTTTCGAGCCGCTATACGTCTGAGTGACAAAAAGCGGATTGACAATTGTTACTTCTTTACCAGCTACAGACGCAGCCCATTCAGGAGAAAAATCCGAAGGAAAAGTTACCTTCAAATTATCCTTTTCCGGAAATTCCATTTCTTCCTTATCCGCAGAATCGCTACAAGCAAAACAAAAAAGGGACAAAAGGAAGAGAAAACATACTTCACTTTTTTTCATACCTTATCATTCAAATAAGAAAAAGAAAAGGGAGTTCATACTTTTACAGCTAAACTCCCTTTTGCTTATTATTAAGAAAATAATTTATTCAGCCTCATCCAATGATTCTAGAACGAAACGACTTTCCTCTTCGCTCCAAACAATCTTTGCCACATAAGAAGCGGTACCCGTACTAGTATAAATCGAAGAAATAACTTTATAATTAGTCACCTGTCCGTCCACAAAGACTGGTTCCGGATGAACTAATTCGATAAACTTCACAAGTCCCAATTTTACCTGTTCTATACAATAAGCATCCATCTCTTCATCCGTAGTCAAATTGGCCATTGCTCCGGTTACATCATAATACTTTTTACGCGTATATCCTTTTGCATTCCAGTTGCCATAAGCAGAACTTGCGCCATAATAATATTCTCCCTGACCCACTTTCTGAGTATCCAGATAACCTTCATCAAAATTTGCCGCCACATAATCAACCACAAGCTGAAAATCTTCTTTCTGCATGGTGATGGTTTCAAACAACAATCCAGAAGGAACAGTACGTTTAAATACCCATTCATTCTCTTTATAATCGTATTCATCCACTTCTTTGTTTACGATGGTTTCCGATTCATTTCTCATTACCAGCACATTGTCAATCTGCACACTGGTAGTCACCCCATCAGGAGCCCCTTCATAAACGAAAGCAATATAAATATTCTTACCGGCAAATTCATCCAGTTTCATACTTCCTGCCGTCGCCATAGAGCCATAGCCTTTAACCGGTTCCTGAGGAATAGAGAAATTATCTGTTACATCTTCCCATTCCGTATACTTATTGGTAATACTGCCCGAATTACCTTGAAAAGTAGAGGACACATACACCTTTAAAGCATCCCCCTTATAATTTCCGATACAGACGTCAAAAGAGAATACATCTCCCACTTCTGCCTTGAATTTCGGTGAGATAATCCATGACTGTACTTCACCATCTGCCTTATATGCGGAACATTCCGTATAAACATTATTACTATATGCCTTATCATACCAAGGTGCTGTTCCTTTTACAGAATAATTCAACCATCCAGCCACATCCGTAGCTTCCTTATCTACGACATTACGTTCAAAATCTTGCTCCAATACCGGCACTTCTTTGATTTCAGTGGTTTCCTGCATATAACTTACAGAAGCAAACGAACCATTGTCACAGGTATAATATTTCTGGGTGAGCCATGGAATAATAACATCCTTGGCACTTTCTGTTTCTTTGAAAGTTTTCTCTGTATATTCTACAGTATATTTTTGGACATTACTTTGGTCTGTTTCATCAAAACCTTCAAAATATTTTTCATTATAATCACAAGCAGTCATTAACGAAGCGGCTGCCAGCACCATCCATATATTTTTCTTCATATTCTAAAATTCTTTAGGCTTTGAGTTTAAAAATTAAGTTTCAATTTCAAGTTGTATGTACGACCGAATCCATAGAAGATGCCATAAGCAGTTTGCCAGTCATGATTTGAACCATCTGTAGCATCAGAAATATATTCCTGATCGAACAAATTGTTCACAACTCCTGAAAGAATAGCGTTTACCCCACCTATCTTAAATCTATAACTTGCATTTAAATCACATACATACGCTGAAGGAATACGCCATGGGGAATCATACACCAACGTCTTGTTGATATTATATGTCAAATCAGAAGATTCAATAGCCCAGTCAGAATAATTACGTCCATAGAACACACAATCGAAACCTACGCGTAATGCCTTTGATATCTTTGCCGTAGCACCCAGTGAGGCTGTGGTTTGCGCGGAGCCTCCTACTCTGACACCATCCAAATCCAATGCAACAGAAGCATGGTCAGGAGCCATAATACCAGTAGCCTCTACAAATTTTCCATTTTCATAAGCCAAAGGCTGTCCCAATGAATTGTAAAAATATCCTTTCGGCGTGCTGCTCCAGCGCCAATTTCCAATAGAGAACATACCGTTAATATCCAACCATCTGAAAGGTCTTGCCACAAAGTCCAGTTCAATTCCTTGGTGAGTGGCATCGACCCCCTGCATATTGATAGTGGCACGATCCACCTGATTGCCTTTCTCATCTTCAATATTCACAGATGCGGCATTGGTTTTGTCAAACCATTGGGTATGATATACATTCAGATTAGCAGTGAAATAAGGAGAACGGAATCCATAGCCTAATTCAAAAGAAAAAATCTTTTCGTTTACAGCATCCGGATTAGTAGCATTACTAGTTGTACTCTGTAAGAAAGCACCACCTGAGAAGAAAGGAGCACGACTGATGTAACCTACATTTGCAAATACATTATGATATTCGTTCAGATTATAGTTGGCACCACCTTTCACTGTATAGCCTATAAAATTCACCGTTTCCGATTCGGCATGCTGCTTGTCATAATAAAAGCGGTCATATCTCCAATATCCGGTATTGGAAATTGAACCTGCAAGAAACGCACTCAATTTATCTTTATTGTACTCAGCTTGTGCAAATACTCCTTCTGACATAGCATAGCCATCATAATCACGATATACCACATCTCCCACCTGTAATTTTTTCTTCACATATTCCGGAGTTCCTGCCAAGGCATTGTTCACCGCTTTCACCTTCTCTCGGCTTTCATCCAAGAAATATTTGCCGCCATACAAATCACTCAATTCATTAGTATGCGTACCTTTATAATAACGGAAATCTATACCTCCGTAAAAATCAATGTAATCACCAAATTTTGTCGTATATGTAGACAACAAGCCATACCAGTTGTGTTCGTTGATACTTTTTGACATAGCCATCATAGAACCGTTATCACTGGCTTCATTCATATCATAAATCTGGTCATAAGCAAATGTACCGTCTGAATTTCGGAAATAAGTATTCAAGTTTCCTTTATAAGAGCCATACCACATATTACGATAAGTAGTACCATTGGCATCTTTCTTATATCCTTGTCCCGCATTACCATATCCGCGGCCAATGGAAACATATGCCGCTGTGCTCAATGATGATTTTTCATTAATTTGCCATTGATGGTTCAATGAAAGCTGCGGCTTGTGATATTCATTGTGCGAAGCAGACATACGCTCACCGTTAGGGCCGAATCCATAAGTAGGATTATAGCGATACGGACTCTTGTCACCCATATAATTTTTCACTGCCTGCCATCCTTTGATGCTTAAACCGTCTTTATTACTGCGCTGGTTATGCCATTGGGGTGATCCGAATGCAGTAAATGAAATCTGGTGTGCATCATTGATACGTTTGGCTATGTTTACAAAATAATTATAAGCAGAGAATTCGGTCCCTTGTATATATCCGTCTCCCCATGTCTTTCCACCAAGTAAAGTCAATGCCCATCCATCTTTGGACATACCTGTAGAAACATGGAACAGAAGCTTGTTATAGCCGTCATTCCCCATTGCATAAGAGATAGAACCACCTTTTTTCTGATCAATGGTACGGGTAACAATATTGATAGAGCCACCTACCGAAGGAGCAGACACCTTCGAAGCGCCCAAACCTCGCTGAGTCTGCATACTACGTGTCACATCCGACAGTCCTGCCCAGTTACTCCAGTACAAGCCTCCCCATTCCATATCATTCATCGGAATACCGTTTACCATAACAGCGATATTTTCGCTCTTGAAACCACGCATGTTGATTTTTGAATCACCGTATGCACCACCTTGCTTGGTAGCATATACACCCGGAGTTGATTTTAATATCTCAGGGAATTCCTGTGTACCTAATTTCTCTTCTATAAATTCCGGAGCCAAAGTTGTTACAGCCACCGGAGTCTTACGGGCTACAGCAATAGACGAAGTTATCACAACATCCCCTAAAGTCTTTGCATCCAGTGATAAAGCAACAGTTTCCAAATCAACATTGCCCTTTTGAGTAACCTTCATTGTTTTGTCCTGATACCCCAAGTATTTAAACTCAAGAGTAGCCTTAGAAGAGGTAAGTTTCAACACAAAGTTACCGTCAATATCCGTTACAGTACCCAGTGTCGTACCGCTGACCGATACAGTGGCACCAATCAATGGCTCATTGTTCTCGGCATCTACTACTTTACCTTTTACTGTTCCTTGCGCAACAGCCGTAGCAGTGAAACAGATTGTCAGAACTGCCAACAGGAGGAAATGCTTTAGATGATTTCTCATAATTTTGTCTTTGATTTAAATTAATTAGTTAGTATTTCATTCCCAATAGGAAAGACAAAGATAAAAATTTAATTCATATAAATTGAATTTATATTAGATTATTTAAACGAAAAGGGTACTTTTTAGGCGAAATATGACAATTATGTTAAGAAAAGGACAAAAAGCCGCCTCAAAAGAGGGGAAAACTGTCCGGAAAATCCAGAGCAACTGCCACATGATTACTGTAGAGAGAAACGCAAATGGAAACCGCCGGAATTATTTTCAGCATACCTTATTCCCAAAGCCGTATCCACTGATCCGGACAAATCCGGCCCGTCCCTACGACAAAACGACAGGTCATTTTCATTCAGGCTCTCTCACTTTCAAAATGACAGAGCAAAAAGAAAACGAAAGAATGTGCATACAAAAAGAGGCGCACCTTCATGGGTACGCCTCTCTATCCTGTTCCTGTATTGTCTGATACAGGCTATTTCATTTAGTTAAAGATATAACGGACACTGAACTGTATGGAATACGTAGAATTGAAACTGTTCAGATTGGAATACGTATCAGTCAGTTTCTTTCCTCCGTTCTTCTGGAACTGGTAAGCGCCGCCCTTATAGCTCAACAAGGAAGTATTGTTCACCGTCTTATAAATTCCCCAGTCGCTATTCAGCAAGTTCAGGAAGTTCTTGATATCCACTCCGAACTGCAAGGTATTGCGCTTGCCCCCTACATTGAGGAAGAAATCCTGATTGAACTTCAAATCCAGCTGATGATGCCAAGGCATGATGGCTCCTCCGCGTTCGGCATACTTGCCTTTACGGCCTTTCAGATAACTGTCCTCATTAATGTAAGCCCAGAAATCATCGCGCTGCTCCTTGGCAGAATAAGTCACCTCACCCGTCTTGCTGTCAGTATAATCGGCAAAGTTCCACTTATCCAGCGCCTCGCGGGATGCCGGAATGTACAGCAAGTTGTTTGAGCCGTAATCGCCTACAATATTTCCGGTGAATGTATAGGAATAACGGGCGGCGGAATATCCTCCGGCATAGCCCATGTTCATACCCTCATAAATCAAAGACAAGGAGGAAGCGAAATTCTTGGCGTATTTAATACGGTAAGCGGCGGAAGCCAGCACACGGTTGGGCGATACATACGTACCATAGCCGGTCTCCGTGTCATTATTTCCGTTGACAGAGTAACGGTTATTGTAATAAGCCGAGTTCACCTGATCGCCGATGCCGTCGCCATACGACTTGGCATAAGAACGGGTGTAGGAAGCGGAAAGATGCAGGCCGAAATCAAATGTCTTGGCCAGTGAGGCGGTGAGTGAGTAATAATAAGCGCTGTTTCCCGCATTGGTGATATAATAAGCATCCGTCTTGTTCGCATTGGAGTACTCAAACATTCTGCGGACATCACCCGGAGCTATCTCCTGCTCTCCTTTAAACTTACGTCCCAAATTGGTCACTGTAGCCGGATTGAACTCTTTGCTGAAAATACCTTCCAACGTAAAGTCAATGTCTCCGGGAAGTTTTGCATCAAAAGCCAATGATGACTTCCAGGTGGCATTCATCTTCAAGTCGCGGTCAATGATGGTGGCTCCGGAAGGTGCGGCAGGATCGGTAGCCGCCGGAAGGTTCAAGTTAGGATCTTTCAACATATCAGCCACGCTGGTGTGGAAACTCGGTTGTCCGTACTTAGCGTCCTTCTGCTCGTTATAATAATAGGTGCTTTGTCCGCAATTGGCATTACCTACTGCCGAAACCAGCCATACGAACGGCAGACGGCCGATGAAGTAACCGCTACCGCCACGCAATACATACTTACGCTCGCCTGTAAGGTCCCAGTTGAAGCCGATACGGGGGGAGGCGGTCAGCTGGTAGGATGAAGGCAACTGGTCTGTGGCGTAATGATATCCGTCAAAGTCAATCTGTGCGAAATTCTTGTTATAGTTGTTCTTCAGCTCCGGATAAATGGGCAGTTCGAAACGCACCCCGGCAGTCAGTCTGAAGTTGTCTGTGATATTCATCTGGTCCTGCAGATAGAAAGAAAGCTGCTGGTACTTCATATTCGCCAGGAACTGGGAACCGTCCCCGGTGTTGGAATAAGTGACACCGAAAGCAGCCGGAGCTCTGTTGTTCACAAAATCATCCCAAGAGGAATAGACATAATAACCGCTACCCGCCTGCATGAATCCGTTCACTGCCTTATTGGACTCAAACTGGATACCGCCCATAAAGTTATGGATACCGCTGGAGAAATTGAATTCATCGGTAATGACAAAGGTCTTCACCTGGCGCAAGTTCCCTTCTGTAAAGGGGTCCGGGCCGAATGAGGCATACAGGGAGCCTTGGTCAAGAATATCCACCGTAGGGAATGTTCCACCTTCGTAAGTACGAGGTTCGTTCTGATAAGAATAAGTAAAACGCAAGGCGTTATTGATTGCGCCCCACTTTGAATTCCATTCGGAAGCTATGGAAGTGAAGTTCTGCTCTTGCATGTAGCGTGAGCTTTCAAAATACATACCGGCATTCGCTGTACGTCCCGAACTGCTCTTGCCCGCACTGCCGTCTACTCCGCCCGGATAAATGATTGAATCCTTAAACGGAGTGGTGGAAGAGGAAGGGTTGGAGGAATACTTGGAATGGGTATGGGTGAAACGGAAATTAATCTTGTTGTTGTTGTTGATGTTCCAGTCCAGACGCCCCATGATCTTATAAGAAGGAGTTTCCAAAGAGTATCCTTGATAACGTCCCGGATTGTAGTTGTATTTTTCCGACAGGTATTGGCTGATGTTGTTCATCCCCACAAAGGTACGGCCGCCTACCGTTGTGGTGTTCTCGAACGGACGGTGCACGATGCCGTTGGTGCTCCATTCGTCATTGGCGCCGCTACGCGCTATGCCCGACGGACCTGCCTGCACATTATCCTGATATTCGCCGTTCACGAAGAAGAATAACTTGTTTTTAATGATCGCACCTCCCAAAGAAGCTCCGTAGGTGGTACTGTGGTCACGGTTGCGGGTCAGCTCATAGTCCTCTACCTTATTACCGGTAAGGTGGGTATTGGAAGTATACATATAGGCTGTACCTTTGAACTCATTCGTACCACTCTTTGTCACGGCGTTGATGGCACCTCCTGTAAACCCGCTCTGACGGACATCAAAGGGAGTGGTGGAAACGGAAATCTGTTCCAACGCATCCAGAGAGATAGGCGAACCGCCTGCCGGCAAGTTCGAGCCGATACCGAAGGCATTATTGAAAGCGGCTCCGTCTACAGTGACATAAGACTGGCGGTAGTTACCTCCACCCACTGAGAAACCGCTACCGATATTGGCTCCCTGAGGGGTCAGACGCATGATATCATTCATGCTGCGGCTCACCGTAGGTACTTCCGACATTCTGGCCGCATCGACATTAGTCACCGCTCCGGCGCGGTCAGACTTCATATTACTGCTCTTGGAAGCGGTTATCACTACTTCATCCAGCAGTTCGGTAGACTCCTTCAAGTTCGCATCCAATACGTAATTCTCTCCCAACTGGAGATTGATGCTCTTGTAAACCACTGATTGATAACCTACATAAGAAACTTCTACTTTGTAAGGGCCGCCGGCACGCATGCCCTGGATGGAATAACGGCCGTCCACATTGGTAATGGCCCCATAATGGGTGCCGGACGGCTCATGAATAGCCTGAATCGTCGCGCCGATAATGGCTTCATTGCTTTGATCGACCACCTTTCCACTCATTGACGAGGTAGTGACCTGAGCGTTAACAGTAGCAGCGATTACCAACATAACCACCGCAAAAAAAGATCGCATTCTTTTTACCATAAACTTTTTATTAATTAATATTATAATTAATGTCTTAAAAGACGTTGCAAAGATAGCTAATAGAAACGATATACAAACTACAAATCGGTTACAATTTACAGTGGCAGGTCTATAGAAAGAGAATTTATATTTATAGTGAACCACATTCATCCTGCCGGATGACCCCGGGACACGGGCCCGACGGAAATTCCATGCGGTGCGCGCATAATAAGATAGGTGTATAATAAAAAGGCTCTTAACCTCAAAAACGTCTTTATACTGAGGAAGTTGCCATACATTTCTGACGAGCCGTTGTGTGTATATGCAAACTTACCCAAGAATACGTTACTGTTCGTACACTTGGGTAAGATTTTATAGACAGGGCGTCATCAGTCTTCCATCAGCTTGCGGTAGCGCACCCGTTTCGGCTCCTCATTACCCAAACGCTTCATCTTGTTCTCTTCGTATTCCGAATAGGATCCTTCAAAGAAAAAGACCTCACTGTTTCCTTCGAAAGCCAGGATATGGGTACAGATACGGTCCAAGAACCAACGGTCGTGGCTGATCACCACCGCACAGCCCGCAAAATCGTCCAGACCTTCTTCCAATGCGCGCAGCGTGTTCACGTCAATATCATTGGTAGGCTCGTCCAGCAGCAGCACGTTGCCTTCTTCCTTCAGTGCCATAGCCAGATGCAGGCGGTTGCGCTCACCACCCGAAAGCATTCCACAAAGTTTCTCCTGATCGGCTCCCGAAAAATTGAAACGGCTGAGGTAGGCACGCGCGTTGATATCCCTGTTTCCCAGACGGATCAGTTCGTTTCCACCGCTGATCACCTGATAAACGGACTTGGCAGGGTCGATATCTTTATGTTGCTGGTCCACGTATGCCAGTTTCACGGTCTCTCCTACCTCGAAAGTACCTTTGTCTACGGTTTCCAGTCCCATAATCAAACGGAACAAGGTAGTCTTGCCGGCACCGTTAGGACCGATTACACCGACAATGCCGTTAGGGGGCAGCATGAAATTCAGGTTATCGAACAACAGCCTGTCACCATAAGCTTTCGCCACTCCTTTGGCCTCAATCACCTTGTTTCCCAAACGGGGACCGTTCGGGATGAAGATTTCCAGTTTCTCTTCCTTTTCTTTCACATCCTCATTCAGCAGCTTGTCGTAAGAGTTCAGACGGGCCTTTCCTTTTGCCTGACGGGCTTTGGGAGCCATGCGCACCCAATCCAACTCGCGTTCCAAGGTCTTGCGGCGTTTGCTTGCCACCTTCTCTTCCATCTCCATGCGTTTGGTCTTCTGTTCCAGCCAGCTGGAGTAATTTCCTTTCCAGGGAATTCCTTCGCCACGGTCCAGTTCCAGAATCCATCCGGCTACGTGGTCCAGGAAGTAACGGTCGTGGGTTACGGCAATCACCGTACCTTCATATTGCTGCAAATGCTGTTCCAGCCAGTCGATACTTTCCGCATCCAAATGGTTGGTAGGCTCGTCCAGTAACAGAATATCCGGCTTCTGCAACAGCAGACGGCACAATGCCACACGGCGACGCTCGCCTCCCGAGAGGTTCTTCACCGGCTGGTCTTCGGGCGGACAGCGCAACGCATCCATGGCGCGTTCCAGCTTGCTGTCCAGATTCCATGCGTCCGTAGCGTCAATGATGTCCTGCAACTCTGCCTGACGGGCAAAGAGCGCATCCATCTTTTCAGAATCCTCATAGTATTCGGGAAGCCCGAACTTATTATTTATTTCTTCGTATTCCGTCAGTGTGTCCACGATGCTCTGCACTCCTTCCATCACCACCTCTTTCACTGTCTTTTCATCATCCAGATGCGGTTCCTGTGCCAGATAGCCTACAGAGTAGCCCGGCGAGAACACCACTTCTCCCTGATAACTTTTCTCCAGTCCGGCAATGATTTTCATCAGTGTTGATTTACCCGAACCGTTCAGACCGATGATACCGATCTTAGCACCGTAAAAAAAGGATAGGTAGATGTCCTTCAATACCTGTTTGTTCGCCTGGAAGGCTTTGCTTACGCCCACCATCGAAAAGATAATCTTTTTGTCGTCTGCCATATTCTTTATATTATTAATTTATGTAAGTTGCCATATTTCACTGTTTTTCCTCCATCTTTCTGTAATACCACGGATGTGTGAAGAACTCATACATCAGCAGCAGAACGACACAGATACCGATACATATCCAATAAATAGTATCGGGATGACCCTCAGTCCACATATTCTCAAACAGGAAACCAATCAGTACTCCTGCCTCCCACATCAGCTGATAGGTATTGTTTCCCGTTCCCCGCTCGCAATGCCTCGGCAGGCTGATCATTTTTATAAAGAAACGTGACACAGTGGTTCCGGTTCCCATCCCCAACAAAATACCAGCTATATAACTGTTCATCAAGCTATTGGAAAAAGCGAGCAATAACAATCCTCCTATCATTGCCGCCTGCCCCAGCTCTACCTCCGAACGACCGGAAGCATGAGAAAGCACGTAACGCAAAAGCAGCAAAGACAGGACAAAGCCTATCAGGATACAAACAAAAAACAATTCATTGTAAATATGTGCCACCAATATCCCAAAGATAATGGCCACCATCATCATATTCATCCCCGGCCACAAAGTGCGCGGCAGCAAAAAACGGTCCAGCGAGAACCATGAAGTGCTGAGCGGAGCACGGAAAGGAACTTTCACCGCCGGAATCAGCACCAGCGCCAACGCTCCCAGAGCCATACTGGTATAAATGATATGGTGAAAATTCCAATAAGGATAAATATAGATCCCCAAGGCAAGACCCACCACCATTCCAAAACGACCCGCCCAGGCAAAAGCGATATTGGCGTCCGTGCGGCGGCGGGAAGCAGTGACATCAATCACCAATGTACTGCCCGTAGTCATGGTAATGACGCTGAACAGCCCTCCCTGGACAGCCCTGACCAAAGCTACAAATCCTACGGTCGCAACGTACGGATATAGCAGACTGGATGCCACAAACAGGAATATCGCTATAAAGCACACACTTTTACGTTTGAACGTATCAATAAGGTAGCTGTTGAATGTTCCCGGAAGGAACATGGCCAGCCCGAAAACAGCAATGGCTGCTCCTGCTTCCGCATAACTGCAATACCAGTGCCGCACCATCCATAAAGGCAGCACAGGAAGCATCATGTATAGTGATGCATAAAGCAAAAAATTGGAAAGGGATAACAAAAACATATTCCCAGTCCACAGTTTTGCCTTTTCATACGGAAAGAAGAAGTCATCATACATATCAGCAAAAACTTTTAATATTGTTCGTCTTCGTTAGGGAAATCCCCTTTTTTCACATCATCCACATACTGCTGTATGGCTCCCGTCATAACTGTATGCAGATCGGCATAACGACGGAGGAAACGAGGACTGAAACCGTTGGTCATCCCCAGCATATCCGATACGACCAGCACCTGCCCGTCTACCGCGCCACCGGCTCCGATACCGATAACGGGAATGGTCAGTTCCCTGGCCACACGCTCTGCCAGTGACGCAGGGATTTTCTCAAGTACCAGCGCAAAACACCCTGCCTCTTCCAGCAAATGTGCATCGCTCAACAACTTCTCGGCCTCTTCCTCGTCCTTGGCGCGTACAGTATAGGTTCCATATTTATTGATAGATTGCGGCATTAACCCCAAATGTCCCATGATGGGAATGCCGGCAGCAATGATTTTCTTTACCGCATCAATGATCTCCACACCCCCTTCCAGTTTCAAAGCATCAGCGTGCGTAATCTTCATTACTTTGATCGCATTGGTCACCGCTTCGTATTCGGAAGTCTGGTAAGTGCCAAAAGGCAGATCCACCACAACAAGCGCGCGTTTCACCCCACGGACCACAGACTTTCCATGATAAATCATCTGATCAAGGGTGATAGGAAGTGTGGTCACATTTCCTGCCATGACATTCGAAGCGGAGTCACCTACCAATATAACATCGATGCCTGCGCCATCTACAATCTGCGCTGTCGTGTAATCATAGGAGGTAAGCATAGAAATTTTCTCGCCTCTCTGCTTCATTTCCACCAAACGGTGGGTAGTTACTTTGCGTGTATCGCCCGAAATATATCCTGCCATATTTACTTTAATTTATAAAAAACGGCTGCAAAGGTAGATGTTTTAGTTGACATTACCTCATCATATTCTTCATTTTTTCGAAACTGAATCCATTAAAGTCCTGAATAACAGCATTTGCCTTGTCACGTATTTGCTCTTCAGGATTGGTGGTAGCCAGTCCTATCACAGTCATTCCGGCACGATTCCCCGCCTCAAGCCCATGAAACGAGTCCTCGAAAACCACACAGTTCTCCGGCACGGTGTCAAAAACTGTCGCACCTAACAGAAAGCATTCGGGGTCAGGCTTGGAATGAGTAAACATTTCAGCAGTGAGGATACGGTCCACACTTTGCTTCAATTCCGGATGTGCTTTATATACGTTGCTCATCTTCATCTCATTTGAACTTGTGACTATAGCTATCTTTACCCCGTTTTCCCTCAATTCTTTCAGGAAAGCCTCTACGCCCGGGATATAATTATATAACATATTTTTTTCAAATTTGTTCAAATCTTCTGTAATTTCATGCTGCACCTCTTCCATTCCGGCAAAATAGTTGGCATAAATCTGTGTCAAGGTCTGTCCTTTTATCAACCGGCCGAATTCGGGAAGCTCCGGATGGTATTTCCGTCCTTGTTCATTCCAGAATATACTATACTGAGTCTCAGTGTCCATTACCACTCCGTCAAAATCGAATAAAGCTGCTATGCTTTTTGTTGAATTCATATTACTTTTAGTTTGATTTAACGCCACAAAGGTCCGAATAATCCTCCATATTCCTAACTTTGCAAAGCTTAAAAATAACAAAAACGCGAATGAAAGAAAACAACCCGCACATACTGGGTACAGAAAAGGTCGGAAAGCTACTTTTAGAGTACTCTATCCCTGCCATCATAGGGATGACACTGACATCACTGTACAACATTATTGATAGTGTATTTATCGGTCATGGTGTCGGCGCCATGGCCATATCGGGCTTGGCTATTTCTTTTCCGCTGATGAATCTGCTGGTGGCATTCTGTACACTGGTCGGGGTGGGTGGCGCTACCATTTCTTCTATCCGCCTGGGGCAGAAGGATACGGACGGTGCCGAGAAGGTGCTGGGAAACGTAACGGTGCTCTGTGTGATAAATTCTATTTTCTACGGAGGCATCACCCTGCTGTTTCTGGACCGGATTCTGTTCTTCTTCGGGGCAAGCCATGACACGTTGCCATACGCCCGCGACTTTATGCAGATTATATTAATAGGAAGTCCTGTCACCTATGTAATGATCGGACTGAATAATATCATGCGTGCCACCGGTTATCCCCGAAAGGCGATGCTGTCCTCCATGCTGACAGTGGGATGCAACATCATTCTGGCTCCTGTCTTTATTTTCTGGCTCGGTTGGGGAATCCGCGGAGCAGCCACGGCAACCATCCTTTCACAGTTTGCCGGCATGATATGGGTGCTGAGCCATTTCATGCAGGAAAAAAGCTATATCCGCTTCAAGAAAGGGATATTCAAATTAAGGAAACGGATCGTAGAGAATATCTTCAGTATCGGTATGTCGCCGTTCCTGATGAATGTCTGCGCTTCGGCCATTGTCATTATATTCAACAAGAGCCTGCTGCTCTACGGGGGCGATCTGGCTATCGGCGCATACGGCATATTAAACCGTCTGCTGATGCTGTTTGTAATGGTTATCATGGGGCTGACTATGGGAATGCAACCGATTGTGGGCTATAATCATGGCGCACACAAATTCGGCCGGGTGAAGCAGACTTTGAAATATTGCATGATTGCAGGGGGGTGCATCACTTCGTTGGGATTTGCTTTCAGCGAACTTTTCCCTAATTTGGTTGTTAATATGTTTACAGACGATAAAGAACTTACAGCATTGGCACGCACCGGGTTACAAATCGGAGTACTGATGTTTCCTTTCGTGGGAATACAAATTGTAATTTCCAGTTTCTTCCAATCTATCGGGAAAGCGAAAATTTCTATCTTCCTCTCCTTGTCCCGCCAACTGTTGTATTTATTACCCTGCCTGCTATTACTACCTCATTGGTGGGGACTGAACGGTATCTGGCTCAGTATGCCTGTATCCGATCTGTTAGCGTTTATCACAGCCTGCCTGATGCTGGCACATCATATTAAAAAATTAAACAAGATCACAGAAGTATGATATTTAATGCAGAAAACATTCTCTTGATAGGTTCCATCCTATTGTTCGTAAGTATTGTAGTGAGTAAGACCGGATACCGGTTCGGAATCCCTACGTTACTTGTTTTTTTATTGGTCGGCATGCTGTTCGGAAGCGATGGTCTGGGACTCCAGTTCCATGATGCGGGCGAAGCCCAGTTCATCGGCATGATGGCCCTTAGCATCATTCTGTTCTCAGGGGGTATGGATACCAAATACTCGGATATCAAGCCTGTATTGCCACAAGGCATACTGCTTTCCACCTTCGGTGTGTTGCTTACTACTATTTTCACCGGATTCTTTATTTATTGGATTTCCGGATTCTCGAATGTCAGCATTACCATGTCCCTGATGACGGCCATGCTGCTGGCGGCTACCATGTCCTCTACGGACTCTGCTTCCGTGTTCAACATCCTGCGCTCGCAAAGCATGAATCTGAAACATAACCTCCGACCGATGCTGGAACTGGAAAGCGGAAGTAATGACCCTATGGCGTATATGCTTACTATCGTCCTGATACAGTTCATCACGTCGGCAGGCATGGGGGCAGACGATATTCTGATTTCATTCCTGATTCAGTTTGCTGTGGGTGGCACATCAGGATTCCTGCTGGGAAAACTGGCGGTAGCAATCATCAACAAGATTGACTTGAAGAACCAGTCACTCTATCCTATCTTGCTGCTAAGCTTTATTTTCTTCACATTCACCATGACCGACCTGTGTAAAGGAAACGGCTATCTGGCTGTCTATATAGCAGGAATGATGGTGGGTAACGCACGCATTGTAAACCGTAAAGAGATCGCTACTTTTATGAGCGGCATGACCTGGCTCTTCCAAATTATCATGTTCCTGAGCCTGGGATTGCTGGTGAATCCCCATGAAATGTTGTCCATCGCCATACCGGCAACCTTGATCGGCATTTTCATGATTGTCCTCGCCCGCCCGCTCAGTGTCCTGCTCTGCCTCCTTCCCTTTAAAAAGATGAACATCAACTCACGGCTGTTTATTTCCTGGGTGGGATTGCGCGGAGCAGTACCTATCATATTCGCCACTTATCCGGTAGTAGCTGATGTGCCGGGATCTACTCAGATTTTCAATATCGTATTCTTCATTACCATATTGTCTTTAGTGGTTCAGGGAACGACCATTTCATGGATGGCCAAATTACTCCATCTGGATACCCCACTGGAAAAAACAGGAAATGATTTCGGAGTAGAGATACCGGAGGAAATCAATACAGACCTCCGCGATATCGTACTGACGGAAGAAATGCTGGCAAAAGGAAACAGACTAATGGATATGAACCTGCCTAAAGGTATGCTGGTGATGCTGATAAAAAGAGGAAACGAGTTCATGATTCCCAATGGCTCTCTGCAACTGCACGCCGGTGACAAGCTGCTGATTATCTCGGAAAGCAAAACGAAATGAAAAATTTGCCCATGTGCCCACGTGCTGCGCTATGGTCCCGCATGGCAATTGGCACATGGGCAAATTCGCACATTATTCAACTGAGCAACAGCATGATATTCAATGCGGAGACAATCACCGCAATGGTATAAAGCACGAATGAACTCCACCGGGAGTTGGCATATTTGCCCATCACCCGTTTGGAAGAGGTCAGTCCTACTTGCAGGAACACCGTGAAAGGCAGCTGGATACTCAGAATCATCTGAGAAATGATAAGTCCGTAAAAGGGATTCTCAATAAAGAAGATAAGAACCAATGCTATCCCCAAAGAAATCAAAATACCGACCTTAGAGTGGATATCCTTGATATGATAAGACTCACCGAAAATACCCGCAAAGATAGAACCTGCCGCCATACCACTGGTTATGGTGGAGGAAATCCCCGCCATCAGCAATGCCAGGGCAAAGATGATTCCGGCATGGCTGCCCAGCAACGGGTCAAGCAACGACTTCGCCTGCTGCAACTCTTCCACCGGAGTCCGAGTGCGGAAGAAAGTAGCGGCTGCCAGTAAGATCATGGCACTATTGATGGCCCATCCCACAATCATGGAGAACAAAGTATCATAGAATTCATATTTCAATACTTTACGAATGGAGCTCTCGTCCTGCTTGTTGTACTCGTGGCTCTGTATCACCTCTGAATGCAAGAAAAGGTTATGCGGCATAACCACTGCCCCAAGTACGCTCATGATAATCAGCATACTGCCCTGGGGTATGTCGGGAACCACCCAGGAACGGACTGCCACAGGCCAGTCAATATCTACCAAAAACAACTCATACAGAAACGAAAGGCCGATTACGGATACAAAAGCAATGATGGCTCTTTCTATCTTTTTATATGAATTGGAAAAAAGCATAATGACGACAAACATCGTAGTAAGGACAGATCCCCAGGCAATGGGAATTTCCAAAAGCATCTGCAAGGCAATGGCTCCTCCCAGTATCTCCGCCAGCGAAGTGGATATGGAGGCCAGCACCGCGCTGCCCAAAATGGGACGGGATATCCACTTGGGACAATACTGCGTGGCTGCTTCACTCAGGCACAATCCCGTCACAATGCCCAGGTGGGCCACATTGTGCTGCAACACAATCAACATAATGGTAGACAAGGTCACCACCCACAACAACGCGTAACCAAATTCGGAACCGGCCGCAAAATTCGAGGCCCAGTTTCCCGGATCAATAAAACCTACAGTAACCAGTAATCCGGGACCAATATATTTAAAGAAATCAAGACCACCCAGATAACGCTTGTGGTCCGTACGTTTTAATTCATCTATAATGCGAGACATGTTTTACTTTTTTTGTTTGCACAAACTTACTAATAAAAAACAAAAATCCATTTGCTTTGTTCAAACTTATAGTTTACTTTCGCTTCAAAATACCGATTTATAATGAAAAGAGAAACAGTTATAATAGCGGCCCTGGGTATCCTTACTTTGGCAGGATGTAATAATAACCACCGTTCACAAGTCCGTAAATTCAAACAGACAGCCGAAAAGACCAACCGGTCCTGCCCCACACGCATGAACGAAACGATTACACTGGACAGCACCTGTTATAATGAGAAAGATAATAGTGTGAGCTATTTCTACAGTGTTACAGGAGAACTGGACAACGCCACTTATATGAACACCCATTATGCCGCCTTTAAACAAGCCCTGCAGGATGCAGTAGACAACTCGGTGGAAATGGAGGAATACCGGAAATTCGGTACTTCCATCCGCTATATCTATTATTCGGGATCAAGTAAAAGGCAACTGGCTGCATTCTCCTTCAATTCCCCCAAATAGATTCCGTTTCAGCCCATCCGGATGCATGATACCACGCTATGGAAGACTTGAAATAATTGTTCCAAAGCAAATATTTGGGAGTGGTGAATGAATTGGGGATATACATACCCATTCCACTGTAGTTATCCCCATCTATTCTGTACAAGGATGAGGTGGGATCATGAGTATAACCTGTATAAACGACCGTCTTCTTTAATTGTTGCGTAAAATCGTCCGGAGCCATTCCTCCACACAATTTTCCAATAAACTGTAACATATCATAGGCATATCCTTTGAAGCTGCTGCTGCCTTTGCCATATTGCTGCAAATCAGCTGTATCCACGTTCTTCAGGCTATCCTGATTGGACAAAATCACACTTCTGACCGCTTCCGCCAAGCCTTCCATCTGATTGCAATCCACTGCCGAAATGGTTCCCCAACCATTATAGTTATAATAATCTATATAATCTTTACAGATTGGCTCCAAATAATCCTTGATCGCATTTTCATACAAATAAGGCATCACACTTGCATAAGGAAATCCGGCTGCCGGTATATCAAGTACAGAAGCGATACAGTATCTGGCAGCATCCTTCAGCTCATAATACACCTCGGCACACCCCATCATACACGCATCAAACAAGACAAAATCAAACTTTTGAGGATTTACCGTACGCAACACTTCCGCCAATTCCGGTATCAACGCTGTGTCACTGGAATACCGCCCGCCATCTTGTCCTATAGAACGGGTGCCGGTAATAGTGGGCAACCATCCCGAACCGTGAGATCCAAAGATTATTCCATAACTTTCCGACGGGTAAGCACTCATCATATCACCTATCACTGTCTGCATGACGGTTTTCTCCGTCGATGTCTGAGGGGGATATTTTTTTCTGATGCTACCAATACCAATCAAATCATAGATAGATGTATTCTTATCAGCCATCATTGCATCTATCGTTCCTTTAGACAGGCTGTTGATACCCCCCTGACCATTGGTTACATATTCTACGATACAAGGCTCCGGCCAACTGATATCCGAAGCCTCACCATCCCAATATACCAATAAAGCAGCCGAATCCTTCATAGCCTGAAGTCCTTGCATCATCGTCTGAATATTATTACGCAAACTGGAATTCAAACTGTTATCCGCCCAAAAGAATGCCAGAACCGTTCTTCCGGCATGTTGCTGAGGAATCACGATTGTTTCCTTCTCACAAGAGAAGAAAAAGCAGGCTGCCAAGAATAGAAATAGAATCTTTTTCATAAGAAAAGGATTACTCTTCCGGTTTCTTGAACTTGAACGCATTGGGGTTCACTTCGCGAATCAGCAAGGTCTTTCCTTTTTGATACTTGGTCTTCATCTTGTTGATGGTCTTCTGCAGTTTCTTTCTGCTGTTCGAGAAATAAACAAAGCAAGTACGGTTCGTCAGCCCTTCCTCGTTTTCCAGATAATTTTTCAGCTGATAACTGTATTGTGAGCGTTCCGGCAACATCTTATTCTTATCCAGACTCACACTGTCCAGCAACTGGATTTCCGTGAAATAAACCAATGAATCTGTAAACGATGCGGATACGCCTACTATATAAACAGATTTACTTCCTTTCAATGAGAATGCCGAGCATACCGTCAGTACCAATAATAAAGAGCACAGAATCTTTATGGATTTCATAATTCTAATTTTATAATTTTATTAGAGGACAAAAGTAGTTATTTACGGACAAATACGAAAAAGTAATAGATTAATTAACTATAATAATTTGCTGATGTGCCCATTACCATGCGGCACATAGTGCAGCCGATAGGCATTATTGGTATATTATGAACAAAAGCACAAGACGGAAGCAACCTTCCATCTTGTGCTTTGTTTTCTTTTCGGAAACCGAATCTTTCTTACCCTAAATAAGACTTAAGCAGCTTGCTACGCGAATTTTGTCTCAATCTTCTAATGGCTTTCTCTTTAATCTGGCGTACGCGCTCACGAGTGAGGCCGAATTTATCGCCGATTTCTTCCAACGTCATTTCCTGCGTATTAATACCGAAAAACATCTGGATAATATCCTTCTCCCTTTCGGTCAGCGTAGAGAGTGCTCTATCAATTTCCCTCGCAAGTGACTCATTAACCAAGGAACGGTCTGCCATAGGCGAGTCGTCGTTCACAAGCACATCCAGCAAGCTGTTGTCTTCTCCTTCCACAAAAGGAGCGTCTACAGAAATGTGGCGTCCTGAAACCTTCAACGTGTCCGAGATTTTGTCTACAGGTATTTCCAGTTCATCGGCCAGTTCTTCCGGAGAAGGACGACGTTCGTTTTCCTGTTCGAATTTAGAGAAGGCTTTGCTGATCTTGTTCAACGAGCCTACCTGATTCAACGGCAAACGGACAATACGTGACTGTTCTGCCAATGCCTGGAGAATAGACTGACGAATCCACCATACGGCGTAACTGATAAACTTGAAGCCTCGGGTTTCATCGAACTTTTCGGCTGCTTTAATCAATCCCAGGTTGCCTTCATTAATCAAGTCAGGAAGACTTAACCCCTGATTTTGATACTGCTTGGCTACAGACACGACGAAACGCAAGTTGGCACGTGTCAGTTTTTCCAATGCTACCCGGTCGCCTTTACGGATACGCTGAGCGAGCTCTACCTCTTCCTCTACAGTAATCAGGTCTTCACGGCCTATTTCCTGTAAATACTTATCCAGAGATGCGCTCTCTCGGTTAGTGATACTTTTGGTAATCTTTAATTGTCTCATTCTCTATAAAACAAATTTGGGATGCAAATTTACAACATTAAATGGAATACATCCATTTTTGTTTGAAAAATATTAGCTAATAAATCAAAAAAGACTATCTTTGTCCTTCTTTTCCTAAATATTTTGCGAAAATAAGGTTATCAGTCCTGTTTGACTATAAAATCAGGATGCACGGAAGTAACCCTTACCGTGCATCCTCTAAACTTTACCTATTGAAACTTTCTACCTTAAAAATCTTCTTATTCCTGTGTCAAATCCACTGCATAGTTCGCACGTTTACCTGATGGGAACATACCACTCAGGAACAATACCTGATCCGGTGACTGGGTAGCAGCTTTCAGCACATCTTCCAAATCATTTACTGATTTGACAGGTTGTCCGTTTGCCTTCAGGATGATGAAGCCTTTACGGATACCGGCAGCCTTCATCTTACCGTCTGTCACACCTGTGACTTCCACACCATATCCCAAATTCAATTGTCTCTTCAATTCCTGAGGAACTTCACGGAATGCTGCGCCCAAGATATCCATGCCCGCACTCTTCACCACTTTCGTTGTTCCCTGTGCATTCTTCAAGGTCATCTCGATATCCTTTTCTTTCTTGTCACGCAACACCTTGACGGTTACTTTGTCACCCGGACGGTGTTTAGCCAACCCCTCCTGCAACTCTGCAAAGTTCTTCACACGTTTTCCGTCAATACCGATAATGACATCATCTACTTCCAAGTTGCCGGCCGCAGAACCTCCCTCAATTATCTCAGCAATCAACACACCGTCGGTGGCGCCCAGTTCCTTCACCTTCTTCTTGATTTCTTCCGGCATCATCTGCTGGTCATCATTAATCGGAGTACCCTTGATGCCCAATACCGCACGCTGAACGGTTCCATATTCTTTCAAGTCGGCTATAACTTTCGTCATGATACTGGTTGGAATAGCAAACCCATAACCCGAATAAGCTCCTGTAGGTGAATAAAGTACGGAATTGATACCTACCAGTTCACCCCTTGCATTCACCAATGCACCACCACTGTTGCCTTGGTTGATCGCAGCATCTGTCTGGATGAAAGATTCCACACCATTATTATATACCCCTAAAGAACGGGCTTTGGCACTCACAATACCGGCTGTTACCGTAGAAGTCATATTAAAGGGATTACCCACAGCCAATACCCACTCACCTACTTTCAAAGCCTCCGAATTGCCCACGGGAATCGTAGGAAGCTCATCCGCTTCAATTTTAACCAACGCTAAATCCGTGCTGGGGTCTGTGCCGATTACACGTCCCTTGTATTCACGTCCGTCATTCAGTTTGACACTGATCACATCAGCATTATCGATTACATGGTTATTCGTTACAATATATCCATCTTTCGAGATGATCACTCCGGAACCGAATCCCACTCTTTCAGGAGTCTGCACCTGACGCTGCTGACCGCCGCCTCTGCCATTTCCAAAAATATCACCAAAGAAATCATAGAACGGATCACGAACGGTAACCGTCTGAGTCTTTGATTCTTGAGTTGACTTTATATGAACTACTGCATGCACTGAATTTTCCGCTGCCTGAGTCAAATCCACCGGTTGCATTTGAGTGGCGTCCAACGCGGCGAGTCTTGTATTCGGATTTTGTTGGAACACATCATTAAAAGCCACGCTTTTGTTTGGCTCGGGTTTCAACATAGAATAAGCCGTTACTCCTGCTACACCTGCGCTGACTGCTACAATTGCTGCTGCGCCTAGTACCATTTTAGTTGCTTGTTTCATAACTTAATATCTATTAATTTGTTAATTTCAAGTTTGGTTTAACATTTATGACGCTAATGTAATGACAAATATTGTACGGTTGTACCGTTTGTCAGAGTTTTTTTTCCTCTTTTAACACAGACAGATAAGCACTTAACAGGGGTTAACCGCAGAATCTGCCAAATTTGCATTCATTATCAATAGCTGACAGACAGCAAGATGACACAGGATGCAACTTGCCTCATAGATAGTTATGTCTTGCAGGAAATACTTGCCTCTCACCGGAATGCATCCATATACACCCCCTATAAAAGGGCATGTCCGTGACCGGTCTTTCCAACTTTACTTTTTCAACTGGTTCAATACCCTTCCCGCACTATCCGAAAGAACGACAACAGCTCCTGCCAGAATAGCAATATCCTTAATGACCAGACGACCGGCGCCCGTCAGCAAAGGGAATCCCTGTTCGCCACTTCCCAAATCGGGGACCCACACCTCGGGCGTTGTTACAAGGAAAGACAAAGTGCCCAATGTCATGACAATAGCCAGTCCGGCCCCCACCAAACCGGTTTTCGGAGAGAAGATGCCTAAAAACGTCAAGATACCGATCCCCATAATCAAAATACCCAATCCATGAGAGAACCCATAAGTATTGTTCTCTTCATGCCACAGGTGCTTCGTTTCATCGAGTTCGCCTTCTTTCAGCTTATATTCTTTATATTCAGGAGCGTCCTTGGTATAAAAGAAACTCATAAAGGGACTGTTCGCCACAAAAGGCACAATTCCTTCGGCTTCATAGTTCCAGAATTTCAGACCACCAATCCATACAAAAATTACAAGGATTGCCACACGGATAAGATTGATACCCAGTTTTTGGGCAGATGCTGCTATTGTTAAAAACGCAACAAACAGAGATTTTAATTTTGCCATCATTGCTTTCATTATTAAAAGATTTAACTTCCTGGTGCAAAGGTCGGTGGTTTTCCCCCTCCGGTAAATGGCAATTTCCCCATATAGGTTGGCAATTATTCCCGCTTCTCTCTTTTCCGGTATTCCGAAAGGCTCTCCTTGTTCATTTTCTTAAAGAAACGGCTGAACGTAGCCAAATCCTCAAATCCCAGAATCTCACTGATTTCTTTCGCACTCTTACCCGTATAAAGCAACAAGCGCTTGGCTTCCGCATCCACGCGTTCATGAATGACACGCAAAGGAGAAGAAAGTCCGTAAAGGGAAAAGAGATTAGAAATAGTCTTGGGAGAACGGCACAACATATCAGCATAATCCTGTACTTGCTTCTTCTCCTTAAAATGACTGTCAACCAGTACATAAAACTGACGAATCATATCAAACATGTTCTCACGTCCCGGGTCCACATCAAACTTTTCACGGGCTATGCGGGTACAAGTGATAATGAAACGTTTCAGAATAATACGCAACATTTCTTCCTGCAAGTTGTCTTGTATTCCACACTCCCCCCTGAAAATATCGACAATACTGTCAAGACGGGCCGACTGGGAAGGCGAAAGCTTCAAACGCATGACACGGGAAGAACCGTTAAACAGGAATCCGTTACAAGACACCTCGCTGTCATGCCCGTAAATACAATAAAAGTTACTATTGAATAAAAAAGTGAGGTATTCACCGTCCACTCCCCTTATCTGCACATGATGCAAAGGAGTAAGCGAAATCATTTCCTCTTTTTCCAAATGCATCACCACATGATCCACTTCCACATCCAACGCTCCATGCCGCACCCATATAAATTTATAAAGACTCCTGTCACACTGCAAAAAGGAGTTTTCATGGAAACAGGAAGTCATTGCTATATTTCCATTCAATTTAGTACGTAAGTGATATTCCATAACTACTTCTGATTAAGTGATGTTCCCCTACTTTTTCAAAAATAAGATGACGGGATAAATATAAGACTATTCCTTTATATAAAAAAGAAATAGAACAAAAGAATGACTTCCCCTCCCACTCCCTCTATCAGCATTCGCGCCCCACTGCCATATCGGCCGGCAGGAATTCCCATCCAATCATCTCCCATCTGCCTATACGAAAACTTTCCATCCCGTCCTGTCTCTTTTAATATTTGTTAAACTTTTCCATTTCTTCGTCCACTCATTAATTTAATAGTACATTTGTTGCATCACAAGCATCATAGCTATATAACAAAAGAAGAGTAGGACATCAATAATGGACAGAAATCTTAAAAGAACGTGTGTAGCCCATATACAACGGTTACTGATATGTACCTGTATATTCACCTTCTTTGCAACCATCGGCAAAGCCTCCCATGTACAGGAAAACACCGAGGCGGGGAACTATATTCTGATTCTGAACAGCTACAACGAATCCTCCCCCTGGAGCAACAGCATCACCACCCCCATCGTTCACAAAATAGCCGGAATAGAGAACATGGACGCTTACATAGAGCATCTGAATCTTTTTATGGTAGGCGACTCCACTAAAATCGAGAGATTCTCAGAAATTCTTTCTTCGAAATACGGCTCCACCCCTCCCCGCCTGCTGGTATTCATTGGGAGCATGAGCCTGATTTTCAGAGAAGAGATTCAATCTTTATGGGGTAAAGTACCTGCCATTGTATGCGGAGCCGACCCCTATGTGTACCATGAGAAATTCTACAGGCAGAGAGATACAGTCACCCCCGAAGAAAAGACACACATGAGCGAATTGGCAGAAGAGTTCAATTTCACCTACATGCACACCCCCATCTATCTGGAAGAAAACGTGCAACTGATGTGCAGGATGATTCCCGGTATGAAGAAACTGATTTTCCTGGGAGACGGCATCTACCCCAATCCGGAATATGACAAGCAACTGCGAGAGCTGATTAAAGACAAATACCCGCAAATGGATTACGAATACATCTCCTCGCGTACCAACAGTCTGCATCAGCTATATAACGCCGTGCGTAAGACAGACAAGACCACAGGCATTCTGGTATCCACCTGGTTCACCGAATCGTTCACTTCAAGCAATTTTCTGATTAATGCCTACAGAAGTATCGCCAGCATCTCCGCCCCTTTGTTCACCATCCGCTATGCAGGTATGGATGACGGCGGCATGGTAGGAGGATACATGTATAATGACCAAATCTTTACCAGGCAATTACTGAAAACGATAGACGAGATACTACATGGGAAGAAAGCCAGCGACATACCTTTTTATGAACCCAACGAAGCACACCCCGCATTCAACTACACAAGACTGGTAAATAAAGGACTCGATCCCGACCTATGCCCTGGTGACACCGTTTTCTATGACAAACCGGCCAACTTTCTGAACAAATATAAATGGATCATCCTAAGTGTACTCATTGCTTTTATACTGATGGCCGTGGCACAACAAAAACGCATCCAAATGCTGAAAGCGCTGAGACGCGCCCAGCAAAATGAAATAGACACGAACACACAATATACCAATCTGATAGACAATATGCCTATCCTTTACATGAAAGAACAGGTAATATGGGACAAAGAAGGGAATATCGCAGACAGCATTTATATGGATGTCAACCGCTATTTCGAACGATGTTTCTTGCCCAAATCCGAGGTAATAGGGAAAAGAGCCTCTGAAATTTTCCCGGAGTCCTTGCCGGAGTTCACCCATTTCATGGAACTCACCTTAAAAGAAAAGAAATCGATCACCTTCCCATATTATTTTAAGACCGTCAACATCTTCTATGATGTTGTCCTGAATTGCTCTACCGAACCGGACACAGTGGATGTGTTCTGCATGGACAGCACCGAACTGCACAATGCGCAGCAAATGCTGAGCGCCACGAACCATAAACTTTCCATGGCACTGGAAGTAGCCAACATCGTACCTTGGAAATGGAATTTGAAAGACCATACCATTTTATGCGACCTCAACCGCCCCATTGTCATGGCGGCCATGCCGGGAAGCATCAGCGAAGATCAGTTGAGCGTTTCGGACGAGCAATACTTCGCTAAAATCATTAAAGAAGACCGCCCGCGCGTGATACAGGCCTACCGTGACCTGGCAGACGGGAAAATAGAGAAAGTAAAAGAGGAATACCGCGTGCTGGCCAATGACGGAACACAATGGAAAATAGACTGGATAGAGGCGCAGGCAGCAGTGGAAAGCAAAGACGAAAACGGAATGCCGCTCACTTTGGTAGGATCTTCCCTAGTCATAACTGAACGGAAGAAAATGGAAGACGAACTGCTTTCAGCCAAGGACCGCGCGGAAGAATCCAACCGGCTGAAGTCCGCTTTTCTTGCCAATATGAGCCACGAAATACGCACTCCGCTAAATGCTATCATCGGTTTCTCAAACATCCTTGCTGCTGCAGAAGAGGAACAGGAAAAGCAGGAATATATCAATATCATTGAAAGTAACAACACGTTGCTGCTGCAATTAATCAGCGACATACTGGACTTATCGAAAATAGAGGCCGGTACATTAGAGTTCAGCTATTGCAACATAGAACTGAATGACATTATTTCCGAGATAGAAAGTGTCACCCGTTATCGGACAGAGAGCAACGGCATTCAACTGATTGTACAGAAAGGACTTCCCTCCTGCCTCATAAGAACGGAAAAGAACCGTCTGATGCAGGTACTGAACAATTTACTGAACAACGCCAGCAAATTTACCTCACAAGGAAGCATCACCTTCGGCTACAAACTATGCGACAAAGAACTTTATTTCTATGTTAAAGATACCGGTTGCGGCATTCCAGCCGACAAAGTGAACTCCATATTCGGACGTTTCGTCAAACTGAACTCTTTTGTACAGGGTACAGGACTGGGGCTATCCATTTGCCAGACAATTGTAGAGCACATGGGAGGACGCATCGGTGTTGAGTCCGAGGAAGGAAAAGGATCCACTTTCTGGTTCACCATTCCCTACCAGCCTGCCGCTGCAGAGAACAAGAGAGAGGAAGAGCATCAACTCATTTCCGTGCAAAAAGACAAGCTGACCATTCTGATCGCCGAAGACAATGAGAGCAATTACCGGCTGTTTCAATCTATCTTGAAACGAGAATATAACCTGGTACATGCCTGGGATGGAAAAGAGGCGGTCAATTTGTATAAGCTCCATACCCCTCAGATAATTCTGATGGATATCAATATGCCGGTGATGGATGGCTATGAGGCCACCCGGGAAATACGAAAACTATCCTTGGATGTGCCTATCATTGCTGTTACCGCTTTCGCCTATGCCAGTGATGAACAACGGGCCATGGAAAACGGCTTCGACGGCTATATGGCCAAGCCCATCAGCGCCCCGCAACTGAGACAACAGATTGCTGCCATATTACAGAAACGCATTATCTTATTATAATCTCCGTTTTTTCCATTATACTCAGCCGAAATCCGACGTAGAGACCGATCTGACTCCGCAACTATAAACAAGAAAACGACCGAAAGCGCCACAAGGATGGGAAACTAAAGCTGATTATAACGTAAATGCGAAGTTAATTCATCACTTCAGCTCCATTAAGTCTTTTTTTCAGTACCATTAAAGCATTTCTTACGGTCACCTTTTACAGACTGCGACAGCAGTCCGTATGTTTCACTGCGGCAGACCGTACAGTCCACTGTAGCAGACTGTACGGTCCACTGCCGAAGACTATAGTAACAGTCCGCACAAAAAGACTTAACAGTCTGCATGACAAGGCCTGATATACCCGACAAAAAGTATTAATCCCCCATATCTAAAAAAAGTTCCCCCTTGCTCACCTTCACAGGCTATGCAAGAGGGAGATTCCATACTAACTCTTAACCTAATAAATAAACGACAAAATCATTCTTTATATCTCAAGGCTCCGGCAGGCAGTTTCTCACCTTTCTCACCAAAGCTCTTCAATGCGTCTTCCGGTTCAATGGTTACTTTACTTTCATCCAGCATGTTCCGGTCAAGGCCGAACACGTCTATAAAGAAATCATAAACCGCATTGCGCTTGTTCGGACCGAAATCATGGCGTTCTTGCGGCAAATGTACATTGCTCACCTTGTCCGTCGCACCGTAAAAACCGTAGATGCGTTGCAAGTAAGGATATTCCAAACGGGGAACCGTGGCTGTCCAGTCTCCTCCGTCGGAAACCACCAGCATGGGACGCGGGGCAAACAGGGCAGCCAGCTCCGCATTGCAAGTTCCTCCACCTGCCAACTGGATGGGCTTGCCACTTTCACACGGGCAACCGCCATCAAAATGAGAAGCCAGACTGACCACAGGGGCGGCAGCTGTAAAACGGTCGTCCAGGACGGTAAGCAACACCGTCTGCGTTCCTCCGCCGGAACCACCGTTCACGCCGATGCGTGCAGGGTCTATATCTTTACGGTTTGCCAGCATATCATCCAGTATCAGCAATCCGTTCATGGCCTGAATGGTGTGCGCGTCATCGGTATGGTGCGCTTCCGCACCTACCTGCAAGGCGGATTCACCCCAACCATACAGATCATAATCCACACAGACAGCCCCCATACGTGCCAGTGTCGCCATGCGCTGCTGCTGGTCTTTGCGGTAGCGTCCCTGTCCAAAATGACCATTGGGGCAGATAATCAGTGCATGTTTGCCTTTGGTGCGGGGGGCATAGACTGAACCGCAGACATAAAGCCCCGGTAAGGTTTCCAATGCAAAGTTCTGCACGGTATAGCCATCAAATTTGCGTATTTTAGAAAGAACAGGCTTTGCATCCTTCACTGTTTTCCTCAGCATATCATCCAGTCCCAGACGTTGGCGCACCTCTTTGCGGAGAATCTCCCTGCGCTGTTCCCATTGACTTTTATCACTATATAAACCACTAAGGTATGCCAGCATTTTTTCTCCGTCGGCATCCGTGCGGCGGGCGTATTCGTAAGGTTTCAACTTATATACCTTGTCACTTTGCTTTACGAATTTATAATCGAAGGGGGAAAGCACATTGGTCAGCGTTTCCTCCAATGAATAAGGCCGGATACGGAAATCGGCATACGGAAGCACACGCCCCACCGTATCCACGTCATATTTCAAGCGGACCTGGAAACGGGCGGCAACGTCATTCAGCACATCGGATAACGGACGTGCGAACCGGGTTTCATAAGTTTGTGCAGATGCAGCGGAAAAAGAGAGTGCCGCCATGCACCATAATAGTTGTTTCTTCATCGGGAAGTCTATTTTATTTCTTTACCATCCACATACACATCATCCAGCACCAAGTCCTTGCAGTCTTCAAAGACACAGCGTTGCTTGGCATTCTGAATATACACATCACGCATCACAATACCGGTAATAGGCGCTTCGGGCAGGCCTACCACCATAATGGGGGTATTCACATCACGGACCGTCACACCCGACACATAGATATTACGAAATTCCGGAGTACGGTCACTCTTCGGTTCGGCAGGCATCTTACTATATTTCAGATTGAGGACGATAGCCTCTTTCTTGATATTACTCATCACAATATTGCTTACACGGATATCTTCTACAATGCCTCCGCGACCACGGGTGGATTTCAGACGAATCCCCCGGTCGGTTCCGTCAAAGACACAATTGCTGATGGTCACTTTCTTCACTCCCCCACTCATCTCGCTGCCGATAACCACACCACCGTGTCCGCTCAACATGGTGCAATTGGTAATCGTGATATTCTCGCAAGGGACGCCCAGTTTACGTGCTTGCAGGTCACGTCCGGATTTGATGGTGATGCAGTCGTCGCCTACCGAAATGTGGCAGTCGCTGATGTGTACGTTCTTACAAGACTCAGGGTTGATGCCGTCCGTATTGGGGGAAGGCACATTGTGGATGGTAATGCCTTTAATGGTCACATTATCGCAAAACTCAGGATTTACGGTCCAGAAGGGAGAGTTGATAATCTTCACGCCCTCTATCCGTACATTCTTGCAACGGATGGGATGTATGAAAGGGGGACGGAAGAAGCGACGGTCCAATGTGCCGTGCCAGTCTTCGTTGGTTTCGGCGTAAAGGGCTTTCAGGTCGTTTTCCTTCTCGAACATGGGCTGGTACTTGTTGATGTTTCTCTTGCCGTTGTCCCGGAGGTCTACAAGGACGCGGAAAAATTCCGTCCACCATGCTTTGCCCTGTCCGTCCAGTGTCCCTTCACCCTTGATGGTGATGTTCTCTGCATCTACGGCATAAATCAGCGGTTGGAAACTTTTCATCATGATTCCCTCATGACGCACTTCCACATAAGGGAGGAAGTCGTCAAAGTTCTCCGAGAATTTCAAGGTGGCTCCTGCTTCCAGTTCCAAAGTGATGTTACTTTTCATGTGGATGGAACCGGTGAGATAAGTTCCTGCGGGGAAAAAGAGGGTTCCTCCACCATGGGCGTTCAGGCGGTCGATGGTGGAATTAATCAATGCTGTGTTCAGCTTCCTGCCTTGCACATCGGCACCTGCCTGCTGCATATCCACACGCTCCGCATGCAGAAAAGACAGACAGCAAACACATAGTAACAGACTTAAAAAGGTACGTTTATTCATATCGTTCATTATTTGATTTTAGTTTTACCAAATACCCTCAGGGGGCTTTTCCTATGAAAACCGCGTTTATTTCTTAAAAGAATAAGTTCCGCTTTCCACTATCTTCGGCTCTTTTTCATCGGGAAGGAATACGCGTGCCGTACACCCTACAGGTATCGTTACTTTCAATGTAAAGACTTCATTCTCGCGGGTCCAGTCTACCGCTACTTTTCCGTACAAGGTTTTGGTAGAGGCACGGACGTATGTCAAATCGCCTACCGGCCGGGGACGTATTTCTATTTCCTTCATTCCCGGTTTTCCTTCAACGGTGCGGATACCCGCCAGCGAGTTGAAGAACCATTCATCAATCTGCCCCATCATAAAGTGATTCCACGAAGAACCTTGCCGCGGGTCCCATTGCTCGGTCAGCGTGGTAGCTCCGAATTTCAGCTGGAAACCATAGCCGGGTGCTTCTTCATGGTTGTGCATGGTGTACATCAGTTCATTCAACCCGTTACGCGCCAAAGTCTGGAACAGATAACGGTTACCCACATCACCGGTGGTCAGCCGGTTGCCGTGGCGTTTTATATCCGCTACCAGATTATCAAGCACCGCCTGTCTGTCATCAGCGGGAACCATTCCCAGGAACAAAGGCAAGGCATTGCTGCACTGGCTTCCCGTACCATACTGACGAGTGTCCTTGTGATAAAACTCCCGATGGAATGCTTTATTAATTTCTTCACCCAAATGAGTGTAATATGCTACATCATACCTATTATCCAGCATACGCGCAGCCTCCACCAAATAGCGTACAACCATATAATAATGGGCGGTAGCTACCAAAGGAACAGGCGTATTACGCGAGAAACCGGCCCGGAAATCTCCATAATCATACCAATCACCCAGTCCGAAAGAAACGATTCCATCATTGGCACGGGTAGTCATATAATCAATGTAACGGCGCATTCCGTTATAATATTTTCTGATCAATGAATCATCCCCATACGTCTCATAATACATGAAAGGTAATACCACAAAGGTACATCCCCATTCGGGAGATTCGGCAAAATCACTCAAATCGGACTCGAACACCACATATTCCGGAGCAGTGGTAGGAACCGCGCCGTTGGCATGCTGCGCATCGGCTATGTTCTGAAGAGTCTGAGGAACAAAGCCCGTCAAATCATAATTGTACAGTAAACCGGGACCGCATAAATGATCCTGTTCCAGCCAGCCCAGTTTCTCCCGGTGCGGACAATCGGTAAACACGGACTGCATGTTGCTTCGCACCGCTTTCTCTATCAGCCGGTGTGCATCATTGAAGATGCGGTTGGAGCATTCGAAAGTGGATATTTTAGGAGCCGAGTTATAAACAAAGCACGACTGTATCTTCTGGATCACCGGAAGACGGAGGGGATTCTTCTGCCCTTTCAGCACAGCGCCTTCCACCTGAATATACCGGAAACCATAGTAAGAAAAACGAGGATGCCAAGTTTCCACTCCTTCCCCTTTCAGGGTATATTCATAATAATGTTGTCTGCCGGTCTGACGCTGATTGCAAGCTCCTTCGTCCGTCAGGGATTCGGATACAAGCAGAGTTATTTTCTGCCCTTTCTTTCCACGGACGGTAATTTCGGGGAAACCGGCCAGGTTCTGTCCCATATCCAGCACAAAGGCAGACGGGTCCACCGTCCGTTTGGTTGACTTGCAGGCGGCTGTTATCTGTTCAGCGGTGAGCTTGGTCACTTTCCGGATATCATAACGCTCCATGATCTTTACCGGTTGCGCTATCTGCGGACGAAGCACCCCTTTGGGGGCTTCCTGAATCACGACAGGATGCCAATCCTGCTCTTTAAAACCGAACATGTTCCAGCCTTTCTGCTCACGGCGGGCGTCATAATCTTCTCCGCCATAGATGCAATTGAACAGTACGGGACTGAAATCGTACTTCCAGTCCTTTCCGGAAACAATCGTTTCACTGGTTCCGTCTTCATAATTCACCACCATTCGGAAACGAAGCGTGGGGGCGCCGAAACTGATTTGCAGTTTACGATAGCGGCCGCCTTGCACATTGTAAAATCCATTTCCCAGCAGGACTCCGATGGCGTTACCTCCTTTCTTCACTTGCGAGGTGACATCATAAGTATTATAATAGACACTTTTGTCATAGTCGCTCCAAAGAGGGGCAAATTCGCTGTCTCCCACTTTTTCTCCATTCAGCGAAAACTCGTAAAAGCCCAAGCCACATACATACGCCGTGGCGTCTTTCACTTTCTTTGCCACATGGAACTCACGGCGCAGATAAATACTTTTCTTTGCCAAAGTATCCACAGCAGCCCAGGCGGCCTTTGCCTCAGGCTTTTTCAGTTCACTGCCATGATATTTCCGACCTTCGGGTAAATGAGCGTCTTTACGGGTAATGGCCCCAATCCATTCACTGCCGGCGAAAGCCGCTTCGGAAGTCAGGATACTGAAATCAGAGGGGGCGCTCCATGCCGAAGGCGTATCAGCCTCATCCCAGACACGGACACGCCAAGTATAATGCCTGTCCTTCTCCAAGGCCGCATCCGCACAGGAAACCAACTGGCTTTGAGCGGATTTTACTTTGCCGCTGTTCCAGACTACTTTTCCTGCCCATACATCCCGAATCTCTATCCCATAAGCAGTCTGCCGCGTGCCATTTTCCGGCGAACTCATCTGCCATCCCAGACGAGGGGCATCAGAGGTGGTCACTCTTCCTTCGCGCATCTCACACGTCAGGCGGGTAACAGTTATGTCTTTCGCCTGCACGGCGAAAGACATAACTAACAAAGCGGCTATTAAGATTTTTCTGTAATTCATTTTTCTTTCAACAGTCTGTTTATTATCTTAAGACATCCCCTTTATTCAAATCTATAGCACATTCTCACAAAGGACACGGGTCAATGTATCGGAGTGTCCCACTTCCTTTCCATCCACATAGATATGCAGACCTTTTCCACGCTGGTAACGGCTGCCGTCCTTATCCCACAAAATAGTGAGGTTACGGCCATGGTACAACACATTATCCAAACAGAAATAATCCCATTTTCCTTCGGGAATCAACGGATTCACCTCCACTGTGTTATCCATGCGCGGACGAAGTCCTATCAAACCGGTAATCATCAAATCATTAAAAGTAGAATGATTGTAATAACGGCTGCGTTCCTGATCTCCTTTCAACCAATAACCGGTCACCTCATCCAGATACTCGCCTATGTAGGGGCGGCCACGGTGATGCTGCGACTCCACATAGCGTTCCATGTGATGGAAATACACGCTGTCTGTCAATACAGTCTGAGGATAATTATTCATAAAATTGGCCATTGCCGTCAAAGTCTGTGCAGATGCAAACGGCCAGATAGCCCCATCCCATTCACACTTACCTACGCCATGCGTGCGGAACTCAGGATGACGGCGCTCGGCAGTGGTAAGTCCGTAAGGTGCGGAAAAACCTTTCTCGTCCATCACTTCCTTCCATGCCACAGTGTATTTGGAAGAAGCATCCGGCAAATTGAAATACCAAGGGATATAGCCGATAGCCTCGCGTACCTCGGCGGACGCATCTCCACGCATCGTTTCAAAGAAATGGTGATCTGTGTTCCACAATTTATCCTGTACCAATGTTTTAATGGAATCGGCTTTCAATCCATATTTCATGGCCATGCCCTCATCTCCTGTCATGATGCCGATAAGAGAGAGTGCTTTGGCGTTGCCATACATATAACTGTTGATAGTGGGACGGGCATATTGCTTACGACGGCCTCCGCTGATGGATTCTTCCATACCATCCTGCACATCTCCCTGCCAATAAAGTCCATTGGGCAGGCGGTTTGTCTTTTCCCAACGGGCATATTCCGCTTCCAAATCCTTTACCATATCCAACAAAAACTCCTTGTTTCCATCGACCATGTAACGTCCCAGTACCGCATCCGCATTCCACGAGCTGAACTTGGTCATTTTAGCCATCGGGCCTCCTTCGTTACCCCGATACCAAGTATGGATAATCTGATTCAAGTATTCCGGATTACGCAACCAGCGGCTCTCATAAATATGATGACCGATGGCACAAGCTATCAGATTGTATTTATCGGCATACGAACGGTTTACCAAAAATTCGGTCATACCATAGCCCACCGGAGTTTCCTTGATGTGCTTGCGCAGCGTCCACCAACGATAATAATACATTTCCTCGAAGTTCTTTTGAGAGCACTCGAAAAGAGGAATGTTTTCTTCCATCCATTGAGATGCACGGGCATTGGGAATAGCCTGGGCTATATTCTCATCCTCCATGCTGTTGAAATAATCCACATAGGGCTTGAAATCCTTATATTTCAAGAAGGCTGCACCGGCATCCTTATCAGCAGAAGCCGTCTTGAAATGGGCTATACGATAGGTGCACAAAGGTTCTTGCTCACCCGCATTCGGCAGAATACCATACCAGTCTGCCGGGGTATCCACCGTAGGATAAGTCCGTTGCGCTCCGGTGCGGAACATCACTCTCTCAATGGCCGGAACGGGTGCAAAGAACATACGTTGCCCCACTTTCTTTCCATCCACATAGACAATTACCATGCGGTTGGCAACAGAAAGCTCCACTTCTACCTTATACGTCTTGCCCGGTTCATACTTCAACAAATTACCAAACCGCGCACCTCCTTTGGCACGGAAAAGTCCATCGGGAGTCAGTTCCAGACGGGAACAGGCAATGCCGTTTTCATCCAGAAATTCTATCTGCAAAAGTCCTTTATCGTTCTGTTCCGCCATCAGTTCGAAAGATACTTTCAGCTCTTTTGTAGCAGGTATCTTACGCTCCACACGGGCATAATCGAATAAGTCCTTGTCTTGCAGCACCAGCCATTTTCCATCCAGTGATACGGGAGCCCACTGCAAGGAATACAAATTCCAGTCGGTCAGTTCGCTCAAATCTTTGTAGCCGGCAAAATCGTCGTCAGCATGCTCGCTGGCGTGTGCGCGGACAGGCACAGGAATATGAGACACCCACATATCCTCTTTATTCATACTGTAAGTCACCCATAAATCACCATCGGGAGGAGTCCCGTTACCTTCCTGAATACCCCGTACATACTGAGGACCGAATGATTTATAATTACCTCCGTAACGCATCGGTGTAATCTCGCCGTGCACCAGATTCAAGGTCGTATATTCCAGCCCGTCCTTACTGAGCGAGATAGCCAGCGGCCAGCGAAACTCGGAAGGATTATACACCGTGGCGTATGTACCGTCACTCAAACGCTGCCCCCAGATCTTCGCATTACTGTTTACAAAGCCTTTCGCACGTTCCACCGGTTGCGCCCATGTGTTCCCGCCATCCTCGCTGATGGAAGTCAGGGCATGTTTCCACAGGCTTACCAAACGGCCGTCGGGCAAGGTATAGTCACAATACGCTTTGTATTCCTTGTGTAAAGGAATCAACGGGTCATTGCGGTCGGCTTCCTCCACCCACTGCATACGGTAGCGGGGATTATCCAGAATCTCCTGACAGGCTTTTACAAACTCCTTGTCTTTACTCCGTTTAAAATAAGGATAAGAGGTATTCTTTTCATTGAACGCATGGTTATAATAAATGAAATAAATGGGGCCGAAGGAACCGTCCTTTTTAATTTCGCGAACCACACGGCCTATTCCGTTCCCGTCATTCGGGTCATCTTTCTTGTCCAGCGCCACGCCATAGTTTCCCATGGCTATCAGTCGGCCGCTCTTTGACACATAAAAGCCTACACGCTGATGCATGATGGCATCCAGATCTTTCGCCTTGTCTGTGCGTCCGGGCTTGGTATAGCCATCGGGAACCCGGTAGATAGGGAAAAGGGTCACCGGGTTTGTCCAGTGATAACCGTCTTTCGAGGTCATCAGGAAAGTTTGTGAGGGAGGAATATGCTCGTCCGAAGGATCGGAAAGATAATGCATATAGAATTGTCCGTTCCAATAAGCCAACATGGACTGATGATTGTATGTCCATCCATTGCCGTTATCGGGTGCAGGATGTTCCCGGTTGGCACGCATCACCTGAATATTGTGTACCCCTACCACGGGTGACAATTGCCCGTCATGACAGGTAGGGTTAGACAGCTCCGTGCCTGTATAGTGTACTCTATCTTGCGCCGATACCGAAAGTGCCAGCGAACAGGCTGCTGCAAAGGTAAAAAGTTGTTTCAGTTCCATTTATTTACTTCTATGTTGTTTTTCCATTTATTAAAATGAGGTTTCTCTTCAGCTTGATTGACCTGCAAACAAGCAAAGCTCTACAAAACTACGAATTTCTTCGTTTCCCGATAAAAGCTCCGGGCTTTAAAAAAAGACGAAAGCACAAAGCAAATGTACTCTATAAAATAATGCTATTTATAAAAAGAGTCTTTTTGTTAATGAATTTGCATAAAAGAAGCTTTTTTACTATCTTAGCAGCATGAAGTTAACAGTTTGATAACTTTTCTACGAGAAATATGTTATTTATAGTATTCACTTTCTTAACAACCGTTTGCTTATGAAACAAAAGAATAAGATGTTATCCACCCATGGCATTAAAACACTATTCGAAACCCGATTAACCCAACTCACTTCATTGGCTTCAGAAAGTCAGGATGAAACAGCTTTCAAGAATAAGCTGAACGATTATCTATTATCCGGTCCTATTTACAATCCTACTGCCGCAAGGCAAATTAAAAGACTGATAGATAACGATGGAAAAACCATTTACGAAGCCTCTACAGAACAGGAGATTAAAATAGAAACCATCTCACTGCTTTGGAAGTTTTTAACGAATCGTATCATCAATGAAGAGATTTCCGTTGATTTATGGATTGACCTGTATCACCAGTTCGACCGGCTTTATCACGAAGAAGAGGAGCTACCTGATGAAAAACAAGTGCAACAGTGGATGAAACGCTGGCCCAGCGGACTGAATGAGGATGTCCGGGCTATCCGCCGACAAAACAAAGAACGTATCATCTCCCTTCTTATCCAGAAAATAGAAAACAGACACGCACCCTCCAGCCGCTACCTTTTTCCTGAAGGAAGCACGGAAGAGGACAAACGCCGGCTGGTCTGTCAATGGTGGAACGAAGCCCGTTTTCATCTGGCAATGGCCGTAAAAAGCCCTACCGAACTGAACCGGATGCTAGGCAACTCCCTGTCCGAAGAAACCTTGCAGCTTTATCACAAAGCACGCAAGAAAGGAATGCCTGTCTTCATCACCCCTTATTATTTGTCATTATTGAATCCTACCGGAAAAGGATATGATGACGAAGCCATACGCAGCTATATCTTGTACTCTTCCCAATTGGTAGAAACTTACGGTAACATCCACGCATGGGAAAAAGAAGATGCAGTAGAGGACGGAAAGCCCAACGCTGCCGGATGGCTGCTGCCGGACGGACACAACATTCACCGCCGTTATCCCGATGTGGCCATTCTTATCCCCGACTCGATGGGACGTGCCTGCGGCGGCCTATGTGCATCCTGCCAGCGCATGTACGACTTTCAAAGTGAACGTCTGAACTTCAACTTCGAGGAATTGAAGCCGAAAGAGAGCTGGGACAAGAGGTTGAGAAAACTGATGGAATATTTCGAGAACGACACTCAGCTCAGGGATATCCTGATTACGGGAGGCGATGCATTGATGAGCCAGAACAAGACCTTGCGCAATATACTGGAAGCCGTCTACAAAATGGCTGTCCGCAAACGGAACGCAAACCTGCAACGCGCCGAAGGAGAGAAATATGCGGAACTGCAACGAGTACGCTTGGGCAGCCGGCTCCCGGTATATCTGCCCATGCGAATCAATGACGAGCTATTGGAAATCTTACGCGAGTTCAAAGAAAAGGCATCTGCCGTAGGAGTCAGCCAATTTCTGATTCAAACGCATTTCCAGACTCCGCTGGAAGTAACACCCGAAGCGCGTGAAGCTATCCGCAAGATACTGGCAGCCGGGTGGACTATCACCAACCAGTTAGTATATAATGTGGCGGCTTCCCGTCGCGGACACACCGCCAAGCTGCGCAAAGTATTGAATGGGCTGGGTGTACTATGCTATTACACCTTCTCGGTAAAAGGATTTGAGGAGAATTATGCCGTATTTGCACCTAACAGCCGCTCCTTGCAGGAGAAAGAAGAGGAAAAGGTATGGGGAAAACTCTCCGCAGAGCAAGAAAAGGAGTTTTTGAACCTGTTGAGAAACAGTAAAGACCGTGCGGCAGCCGTACAGCGTTTCTGCACCTTCCATCAGATTCCTTTCGTAGCAACAGACCGCAGCGTACTGAACCTGCCGGGTATAGGCAAGAGCATGACTTTCGTAACTATCGGTATGACAAAAGAGGGAAAACGGATACTGGAATTTGACCATGACCCAACCCGCCAGCATAGTCCGATTATTCATCAGATGGAAAAAATATACATCAAGGAAAACAAGTCTATCTGGCAATATATGCTGCAATTGCAGGAAATGGGCGAGAAGAAAGAAGAATATGCCAGTCTGTGGAAATATATGGAAGGAGAAACAGAACACCGCTTCCCCTTATATAATTATCCCGATCCGGGATTCCGGATTACAGAAAAGTATAGTCACTTGTCAGTAGTTGGTAATAAATCAATCTGCTAATTTGTCAATGTGACAATGTGCTAATGTGCCATGTGGAACAAAGCGTAACCCATTGACATATTAGCACATTGACAAATCAGCAGATTATTCAATTCGTAATCTTGATCCCCACAAAATACGTTCTAGGCTGTGTAGGCCCATAGAAATAACCCGAGTCACGATAACCACCTTTGTCCAAATCCTTTTGGAAAGCATTAAAGATATTCTGCACTCCACCGTTCAATTGCAACTTGATATGGTCATTCAATACAAACGTATAATTCAGTTTCACATTCAAATCAAAGAAATCAGGAGTATGCACCATTTCATCTTTAGCGATATATTGTCCTATATATTCCTCGGGCAATTCTGTCGGTGCGAAATGTGGCACATGCATCCGGCCTGTGTACACACCGGACAAGGAGCAGTCGAAATTCTTGAACGGAGCAGATGTCAATGTGAAATAACCGTAATAGTCAGGAGTACGGGGCATCCGCTTCACCGGCGCTACCTCAGGATTCTCACTCCATGCCTCCAGCTCAGTATATTCGCTGCGCTGCACCGTGAAGCCCACCTGTAAAGCCGCATCACGTCCATGTGCAATCTTTCCGTCCAGATTCACGCCATACACACGTGCCCCGTTACCGTTACGACGCTCCTTCACCTTGTTACCGTTCTGGTCATGGCCCATATCCTCCAGTACAAACACGTCATCCAATCCGGTATAGAACCCTTCCAATAACAAATTGGTCTGGAAATGACCGATATTCGCCGTCCAGTCAATGGAACCGCTGATGCTGTTCGAATGCTCAGGCTTCAGCCCTTCCGCCAACTTGATAAGCACGCCCTCACCTCCTACTGCCGTAACGTGCAAATCCTCATCGTATGCCTGCGGCGCACGGAAACCGGTGGACCAGGTGATGCGCGCCTGTAGTTTGTCACTTGGCTTATAGAGCAGGTTCAGACGGGGGCTGAAGATGGGATTGTCAATCAGGTTATGGTCATCCAGACGGAACCCGGCCAGGAATACAAACTGATTCATTTTCCATTCGTTCTGCACAAAAGCGCTGGCAATGCGCACATCCTGTTTCATATCACGGTGATAACCGGTCATAACATCGTGCAGGGAGTTGTTCTGATACTCCAGCCCGGCGGTAAAAGTAGCAGGAGAGAATAAAACTTTCTCAAAATTACCCACATACATGCCGCCTGCCACCCAAGTCAGATCTTTCGTCTTTCCGTATGCATTCGCATCCTGTTGCGCACCATAATAACTGTTACGGTCGGTATGCTGGATGGAAGAATAGAAAGAAAGCTTATGCTTGTATTCTTTCCAAAACAGATCATAACTCAATCCGCCACTATTGATAACGTGCTTGGTCTGTTCGGTGATATCCGTTTCGTGCGGCTGCAAATCAAATTTATTCCCTCCGCGGCGGAACTCATTCGTGGTATGATATTCCAGACTGATACGGCTGAACTGCGTAGGACGGTAATAGGTTCGCAGCCCGAACGTATTCATATTCAGCTTTCCCAACTCCGAGAAACCGTCACCGTCCGCATCATACGGATTACGGTTCCGATAAGACTGATACAAAGCGATGCCATACGTATTGTCTTTTGACACCAAAGAGGCATTGGCTCCCATGTACTGTTCCCACACCTTGCCGTTCATATTGGACATTGTTGAAGAAACCTGAAATGAATTGTTGATGGGGTCTTTCGTGATGATATTGATGGTTCCGCCCACTGCATTAGCACCAAACAAGGCCGACCCTCCTCCGCGGACAACCTCTACACGCTCTATCATATTCACCGGAATCTGCTCCAAGCCATACACACCGGACAGAGCACTGACTACCGGACGACTATTGATAAGAATCTGAGAATAAGGTCCTTCCAGCCCATTGATACGCACTTGAGGGAAGCCGCAGTTCTGGCAGTTGTTCTCCACACGCAACCCCGACTGGTAATTCAAGGATTTAGCCAAATCGGTAGAATTCACCGATTCGAACAGCTTGGCATTCATCACATTGACTACCACCGGAGCCACCTTGCGACTTGTCTCATTGCGATTGGCCGATACGACTACCTCGTCCGTCATAATACTTTCGTCACTCATCAAAAAATGAACATCTACCGTGAAGTCGTTACTGACGGTCACTTTCTTTTCCTGTGTCTCATAGCCCAGTAGCTGAACCCTCAATGTGTACTTTCCTGCCGGAACCTTCTTGAAACGGAACTCCCCGTCCTCGTTACTCACCGTACCTTGCCCGGTTTCCACAATCAATATGGTAGCATACGGAAGGCTGTTCTCCGTGCCTTTTTCCACTACATGACCTGAAATCACATTTCCTTCCTTCACAGGATTTACATCTTCTGCATACGCATGGATACCCGCACCCATCACCATGAGCACGAGTAACAGAATATATTGTTTCATCTATTTTTTCTATTACTAAAATGTTTCGGTTTATTCAATTAAAGAATGTGTGCAGCTCTACGGCAAAAGCACATCCGCATCTGTTGAACGGATTATCCGAATGTATCCCGTCAACAGATATACCTTATGTTTCAGCAATAAAAAGGAGGAGCGCGCAAATGGATACATTGCGCACAAAGCGCTTTCGCGCGGAAAGTATTTGTCTTGTATTCCAAAACATACAACACAGGACGGAATACAGTCATCTCTGTCTTGCCCCCGGGCTCCAGAGTCTGGATAGTGCTCAGATGAGCAATTGAGATTACCTGTCCTGTGGTATGCGTATGGTGTTTATCGGACGAAGGATGAGAGTGCACAATCATCACCCCGTTCACAATATGAACGTGGGTAAACAAAGTGATGCTTACCTGATACGTTAAAAACAGCGCCAGCAGTAATAACGGGGCTACTATGTACCTTCTCTTGCTCAACTATTTATTTCTTTTCCTCGCCAAACAACAATTGATAGTCTTTTTTCGCGGCAGGCACAGTCCATTCCTCCGGAATAAACTTCCACTGGTGCATAGCATGAGGATGCAGCACTTTTTCCTGCTCAATATATTGCATCAGATAATAACGCAAATCCTTATCGGTTGCAAAAATAATACGTTTTGCCAAATCTTCCTTGGAAATTCCAGCTCCAAGAGTCAGTAAATCTCCGCCACCGTTCCCACGGTAAGAATTCAAAGCCACTTTATAAACCTTATCCATACTGAAAGGAGTCCCGTCCGACATGCTCTGAATCGTGATTTTCTCTCCTGCCGGCTTGGTCACGTCCACCGTATAATTAATGCCTGCGGCAGAGTCAAAGTTAAAGCTGAAATTCTTGAAATTAGCACGCTTCCCCTTCTCTACCGGCTCCTTGAAAAGCATCAGGTGGTCCTCGGAACTCTTCATCTGATTAGTCCAGATGGCGTATGCCATTTCCAGGAAACCTTTAATTTCCTTGCCCGAAAGTTCCATCACATACAGCATGTTCTCGTACTTGTACAAATTGAACATATCACTCACATAGATGTCTCCTTCTTTAATCTCTGCCCGGAAGGACAACGGAGCACAGAAAGACACTTCAGCACCCGAAATTTCCAATTGCAACTGATGAATCAGGTCTATGAAAGGAGAAGAACCGAAATAAGCATCCTTCGCTGTGATGGTACGTGAAATTGTACCGATTTTACGGGATACAAAGTCATTTACAGCCTTGTATTGAGGGGCAAACTTATCCATAAACTCCCGGCTGACAGGATACTTGTTCATATCCGCCAATCTACCTTCCACCGACTTCTCCACTACTTTCCCATCTTTCTTTGTTACGGTCAGGGTCACATCCGAAACTACATTGGCATTGTTTGCCGGGTCAATGACCAGCACACTGTCTCCTGCCACATTCTGCACCTTTACACATTCCCTAGTATGGTCGTGCCCCATCAGCACCACATCAAAGCCCGGAACCCGTTTGGCTACATCCATAGAGGCATCTTCCACCACCTGTCCCAACACGTTGCCCGACTTTCCGGCATGAAACAATCCCACAATGACATCAGGATTCTCTTTTTCCTTTATAATCTTCACCCATTTGCGTGCGCAGGGCTCCATTTCCTCAAAATGCAGACCACTCCATAATTTCTCCGGCAACCATGAAGGAATGGCCGGAGTAATCATACCCAGAACCGCTATCCTCACTCCGTCGCGCTCCAACACCTCGTAGGGTTTCAGATAAGGTTTTCCAGTGGCATTGTCTATTATATTAGCCCCCAGTACCGGAAAATCGCACTGTTTTATCCAACGGTCGTACACCGCATGCCCAGTCTCTACATCATGGTTACCCATATTACCTACCACATATCCCATATAATTCATCATATCCGCCGCAACATGAGTAGACACGGTATCCATGAAATTATAATAGTAAGCTGTAGGCTGACCTTGCAGGATATCCCCATTATCCATCAACAGGCAATTATCCCCATATTTCTCACGCTGTTCTTTCACAAAGGAATGAACACGGGCAAGACTTCCACTCCATTCTTTCCGTTCGATAAAGTTATACGGAAAGAAATTCCCGTGCACATCACTGGTTTCTATAATCTTGATAACCACTTCTTCCTGATTATTGGATGCAGACAACTGCATACCTGCCCACAACAGCAGGGCACTGATACATATTCTATATTTCATTTCTCTATTCTTTATTCTTTTTTAGTCAAAGGATGCGTGAATACAAACCGGGCGCCTTCGGTATAATCCTTGTCCACCCATATCTTACCTCCCAGATTCTCGATTATCAGCCTGCTAATGGCCAATCCCAGCCCCGTACCTTGGGAATATTCATTCAATTTCTCGAAACGTTCAAATACCTTTTCACTCTTATCGGGCGGAATACCGCAACCGGTATCCGACACTGACAATTCCAACTGCTGATGCTGTTTGTCTATGGCAACCGTCAGTTTGATAGAACCGGACGGAGTAAATTTTGCGGCATTGGACAGCAAATTAATCAACACCTGCTTCAGACGCTGGGCATCCGTCTTGACAACCAGCGAAGGCACAGGAGTTTCAAACAGAAACAAAGCACTGGTCTTGCGTCCATACTCCACTGTAGACAAAGCCGTCTGACACAACTCTACCACATCACATTCTTCCCATACGAATTTTACCCTTCCGGATTCCATGCGCGAGATGTCCAGAATATCATTTATGAGGTGCAACAACAAATCGGAATTCTTCTGAATGATATCACAATACTGCTCTTTCTCGGCAGGAGAGGAATCATCACTGACCAACACGCTGGAAAATCCCACAATGGCATTCAAGGGAGTGCGTATTTCGTGACTCATATTGGCCAGAAAAGCCGTCTTCAGCCTGTTGGATTCCTCCGCTTTCTCCTTGGCTACCAGCAGTTCCTCGCCGGATACTTCCAGATTATGTTTCAAGTGGTTGATACGGATAATATAATATATGGCTATCAAGAAACAGGCTATCAGGAACATGAACGCCGAAACAACCCCTATGACCCAATATTTATACTGCTCATAAAACGAAGGAGTCTTGTTCACCAACACCGCTCCCTGAGGAAGATTCAATGAATCCAATTTGAATTCATGCAAACGCTTTATATCAAAAGTATAGTTTCCGGGAATAGTCACCAAGTCCACCCCTTCTCTGTCCCCTTTATCCAAAAAATCATAAGTAACCGCGCCTATATTCTTTCCTACCGCATGGTACTCGGGAGTATATCCTCCCAATGCCCAATGTCCCAGCCCCACAGATGCAATAGTAAACACAGGCAGGGTGGGATTCGCATCGCGCAGCATATAAGTCGTATTACCAATAACATAACTCTCCGTACAGTCTACACGCCATGTTCCCAATAACACACACGTATTTTGAGGCAACCTGCGCATCCTTTCACTCACTTCCATAAAGGTTTCCGTACGGCCGTCCAGCCAAATTGTTTCTAAATCGGGGTACTTCTTCATCTCCTTTTTAACCAAGGCTTGCATAGACAACCCGCCATAGGTATTATCCGATATAAATGCCACACGGCGCATATCAGGATAAAAACGACGCATCAGCTTTATGTTTTTATCGACATCATATTCATATACATAACCGGCAACAATATTATAATCACTGAAATCCGTATAAATATTCTTACTTTCAGGTTCCCATACCCGCGTGTCGATACTATCATCGGGCAATACCAGTCCGTTGACACTGACCATGCCACAGATAGACGGAGTCTTTTTAGCTATCTCCGTGTCTTGTGAGATATAAGCCGACCATGCCTCCTGCCCCAACAATATAACCAGTGACGGACGGTTTTTCCCCTTATACTTACCAAGGATGGAGGCCATACGCGATTTCCACAGATAGGCCTCGGACAAATTCTTGCAGTTCATACTCTCTATGATCGGAGTATACTTGCCGCCACGCTGTCTGTATTCATCCATAAAAGCAGACAGGTTGTCAGAAATACTACGCGTTTCGGGATTATAAGAAGTGACAATAAGGATAGGCCCTTCCGAGGTCGTTTCCGCCTTCACAGGACACAGAGCAACCACAGGAAGCAGCAGGACTAATAGCATAAAAAACCTGAATATGATTGCCAATCCCCTCATTTCCTTTAGAATAATTTCTAAAAATTCGCTGCAAAGATAATAAAATAAAAACAGAACACAACCAATTGGCATGTATTTTGTTTCTCTTAAAGCAGATGAAATTTAACAAATATATAATATGGCTTACATAGACTATTACAAAGTATTGGGAGTGGACAAAAGTGCCACCCAAGATGATATCAAGAAGGCTTTCCGTAAGCTGGCCCGCAAATACCATCCTGACTTGAATCCGAATGATCCTGGAGCCAAAGATAAGTTTCAGGAGATAAATGAAGCCAACGAAGTACTGAGCGACCCGGAAAAACGTAAGAAATACGACGAATACGGGGAACACTGGAAACATGCCGACGAATTTGAAAAACAAAAGCAACAATATGGAGGTGCCGGTGGATTCGGAGGGTTTGGCGGAGCCGGAAGCGGATTCGGTACGGACGGTAACGGCAGTTACTGGTATTCCGGCAATGGAGGAGAAGAATTCAGCGGTGCACATTTCGGTGGCAGCGCAGGTGGTTTCTCTGATTTCTTTGAAGAACTGTTCGGGCATCGTGGCGGTGCAAACGGCGGACGAAGCGCCGGATTCCGTGGACAGGACTATAATGCTGAATTACAACTTTCATTGCGTGAAGCCGCCGAAACACACAAACAAGTGCTTAATGTAAACGGAAAGAACATACGTATCACTGTTCCGGCAGGTATAGCCAACGGACAGACTATCAAATTGCGTGGTCATGGTGCACCGGGGGTAAACGGTGGTCCTGCAGGCGATCTGTACATCACCTTTGTCATTCCAGACGATCCTGTATTCAAACGTTTGGGAAATGATTTATATATCCATGCTCCGCTTAGCCTCTACACCGCCGTACTGGGTGGTGAAGAAACCGTGGACACACTGAACGGCAAGGTAAAACTGAAAGTAAAACCTGAAACCCAGAACGGAACCAAAGTCCGTTTGAAAGGCAAAGGCTTTCCTGTTTACAAGGAAGAAGGCAAATTTGGCGATCTGATAGTAACTTATAATGTCACCATTCCTAGCAACCTGACCGAACATCAGAAAGAGCTGTTCCGCCAATTAAAAGATAGTAGCAATTAAAAAAAGAGAAGGATTATGCAGACCGATTTAATTATTATCAACGATTTTTGCGACCGTTGCCATGTGGACCCGTCGTTCATTATGGAACTGGAAGAAGACGGACTGATCGAAGTCCGGGTGATTGACGAGGAACGCTACCTCCCCACATCCCAACTAGCGGAACTGGAGCGTTACACGCATTTATATTATGACTTGTCCATCAATATTGCAGGAATCGACGCCATTCACCACATGCTGGAACGTATAGAACTTCTGCAACAGGAAGTGCGTTCATTAAGAAACGAACTGGAATTCTACCGCTAAAATCCGTGTCCGGAGAGGGAAAGCGAAAACTGCACCCACTTCTCTTTCCGGCACTGTTCATTTACTTTTATATTTCTGTTTTTACCGTTGTTTCTATACGATAAGCAGGAGTGCCGAACCGATCATCACCGATTCTCTTCTCATTATTATATATACCAAGAAAAAGTAATGGGCTGTTCCGCTCTTTCTTCGTTTTTCCATTTATTTTCTTACTTTTTTCCGCTTTATTATCCTACGTTTAACCTAAAATCACTATCTTTGTAGACTTAAAAGCAGCCGGCCGGTCTGCCGCTGACGCCGTAAGGCGAAAGAGGAAAGTCCGGGCAACGCAGAGCATCCTACTTCCTAACAGAAAGCCATCTGCGAAGGTGGAGTAACGTAGAAGAAAACAACCGCCACAATTCCTACGGGAAACGGGGTAAGGGTGAGAAGGTGGGGTAAGAGCCTACCAGCCGCATGGTGACATGACGGGCTGTACGTCTTAGGAGTTGTAAGGTCATGTAAACCGACATTATGAGGGTTGCTCGCCCCACGTCGGAGGGTAGACCGCTAGAGCCTGTTGGTGACAACAGGCGTAGATAAATGGCAGGCACTTCGCCGCAAGGCGAAGAACAGAACCCGGCTTACAGGCCGGCTGCTTTTTTTTCATATATCCTAATGAAGAGCTTATGAGTACCATGAACAAGGAAAAACTGAAAGGTCTGCAATCGTTTCTCAAAGATGATATATGGCGGGTGACAGAAGACGAGGTTAGCAAATCCCGAGGAATACTCTATAATGCAATAAAAATCGCTACTCTTTCTGTTCGTGAATTCACTCAGGGACGTATTTTGAATAAAGCATCCGCACTGACATACAGCACCCTGCTTTCTATTATTCCCATTCTGGCCATTTTATTCGCCATCGCACGCGGTTTCGGCTTCTCCAACCTGCTGGAAACCCAGTTCCGTAGCGGTCTTGAAGGACAGAGTGCGGCTGCCGAAACCATTCTTGGCCTGATTGACTCCTATCTGGTGCACGCCAAAAGCGGAATTTTTATCGGAGTGGGTCTGGTGATGTTGTTCTGGACCATTCTGAGCCTGACCTATAACATAGAACGTACCTTCAATTATATATGGCAAGTGAAGAAGCCCCGTACACTGTATCGCAAAATGACGGATTATTTCTCCATCCTGCTCTTACTGCCCCTACTTATCGTACTTTCCAGCGGTCTTACCATCTTTATGTCCACCATGGTGAAAAACATGGAGGACTTCGTATTACTGGCACCCCTGATGAAATTTCTGGTACGCCTGATTCCTTTCATCCTGACTTGGGCCATGTTTACGGGACTGTTCGTCTTTATGCCCAATACTAAAGTGAAACTGAAGTATGCCATCATTCCGGGTATCATCGCAGGCACAGCCTTTCAGGCTTTTCAATACTTGTATATCGGCAGTCAGATATGGGTATCAAGGTACAATGCAATCTATGGTAGCTTCGCCGCCATTCCTATGTTCTTGTTATGGGCGCAAATTTCATGGGGAATCTGCCTGTATGGCGCAGAACTTTGCTATGTGGCACAGAATCTTCGCAACTACAGTTTCAGCAAAGAAACGGCAAATATCAGCCGCCGTTATCACGACTTTCTGTGTATCCTCATCATGTCTCTGATATGCAAGCGCTTTGAGACGGAAGAGGCTCCTTATACCGCCGAGACACTCAGCGACGAACATAAAATTCCGATAAGGCTCACCAAGAAAATCCTGTATGAACTACAGGACATGCACATGATTTATGAAACTGCTATGGACGGTGACGATGAAAGCATAGGCTATTTGCCGTCAGTAGATATCAACCGGATGAACGTGGCTATGCTGCTGAACAGACTGGACATAGCCGGAACGGAAGCCTTCAAAATAGACAAAAAGCGATACAGCAGTTCTTGGGAGGCGCTGGCAAATGCCCGTGAAGAATATTATAAAAGCACCAGCAAGATATTGCTGAAAGATTTATAATTCTGATATTCGATTTTACCACAGGTTGCACAGATTCTTTTTTGCTCAAAAGCCGATGCGGATAATTCCGGATTTCCACAAAGAAGTTTCTTTCATCTTCAACAATCATCTGTGTAACCTGCGGTAAAAGAATCAGGAGAACTGCATCATGCGGCTTAAATATTTGCCGATGATATCAAACTCTATATTCACAATGCTTCCCACTTTAAAAGTATGGAAATTGGTATGTTCGTAAGTATAAGGAATGATGGCAACCTGAAAAGTATCCTCCGTAGGGTTACAAACGGTCAGACTCACACCATTCACCGTAACTGAGCCTTTGTCCACCGTGATGTAGCCGCGCTTTGCCATTTCCTTGTCAAACGCATATCTGAAAGTAAAATACCAGCTTCCTTCAGCATCCTTTATATCCATACATTCGGCAGTCTGATCCACATGTCCTTGCACAATATGACCGTCCAGCCGCCCGTTCATCATCATGCTGCGTTCCACATTCACTTTATCTCCCACTTTCAGCAAGCCGATGTTGGAACGCTCTATCGTTTCTTTCATGGCGGTAACCGTGTACGTTCCATCCTGTAAACTGACTACAGTCAGGCACACACCGTTATGAGAGATACTCTGGTCTATTTTCAGTTCGTCCACAAACGAACATTTCAAGGTGAGGTGCAGATTTTCCTGCTCCTTTACAATACGCACCACCTCCGCATATTCTTCTACAATCCCTGAGAACATAAGTTTTAGTCTTTAATTAAGTTTCGAGAACAAAGATAGAACAAAAAACACAAATATTCGAAACTTACCGACGGTTAATGACAAATGACCGGCAATTCGTCGCTAACCTGCCTTTTTTACATATTCAGAACAAAAACAGAGTGCCCAATTCTTTTTTATTATATATTTGCACTTTATACTTTGCAAACTTATTAAAAACAAACCATGGACAGCACAAAGATTGTTGGTGAAAAAATAAAATCACTACGTGAAACAAAAGAAATCAGTGTGGCCGAACTGGCCGTACGCTCTGGCCTTGCCGAAGAACAAATAGAACGAATAGAGAATAATGTAGATCTTCCTTCATTGGCTCCCCTCATCAAGATAGCCCGCGCGTTAGGGGTACGTCTGGGCACTTTTCTGGACGACCAGGAAGAACAAGGAGCAGTAATCTGCCGGAAACAAGAGAGTGAGGATACCATCAGTTTCTCGAACAATGCAATGGACCTGCGTACACATATGCGCTACCACTCACTGTCAAAATCAAAAGCGGACAGGCATATGGAACCATTCATCGTAGACGTGGAACCGACGGAGGAAACCCATTTCTCACTCTCCTCGCATGAAGGTGAAGAGTTTATCTATGTCATGGAAGGCGCCGTCGAAGTATGCCACGGTAAAAAATGCCATCTGATTAAAGCCGGAGACAGTATTTATTATGATTCTATCGTTCCGCACCACGTACACGGATATCAAGGACAAGCCGCCAAAATATTGGCTGTTATCTATACTCCTATTTGATTTATGATGGAATTAAGCACGAGAACCTTGGGTGACTGGCTTGAACATTGGGCCCTCACCACTCCCGATAAAGAATATATCGTATATTCTGACCGCAATCTGCGCTTCACCTGGAAACAATTTAACGAGCGTGTAGACCACATGGCCAAAGGACTGCTCGCCATCGGCGTGAAACGGGGAACCCATGTAGGAATCTGGGCGGGTAATGTGCCCGACTGGCTGACCTTTCTGTACGCTTGCGCCAAAATCGGCGCCGTGGCCGTAACAGTAAATACCAACTACAAACAGGCAGAACTGGAATACCTCTGCCAGAACTCGGACATGCACACGCTGTGTATCGTACACGGAGACCGTGGCAATGACGACTATGTAAATATGGTCTACGCCATGCTGCCCGAACTAAAGACCAGCCAGCGCGGATATCTGAAGAGCAAACGTTTCCCCTGCATGAAGAACGTGATTTACATCGGTCCCGAGAAATACCGGGGTATGTACAACACCGCCGAAATTCTGCTTCTGGGATGCAACATAGACGATGACGAGCTGCTGGAAGCGAAAGCGAAGGTGAACTGCCACGACACGGTGAACATGCAGTACACTTCGGGCACGACCGGTTTCCCCAAAGGAGTCATGCTCACCCATTACAACATCAGCAACAACGGTTTCCTGACGGGCGAGCACATGAAATTCACTTCCGATGACAAACTATGTGTCTGTGTACCCCTGTTCCATTGCTTCGGAGTGGTATTAGCCACCATGAACTGCCTTACACACGGATGCACGCAGGTGATGGTGGAACGTTTTGACCCGCTGCTGGTACTTGCCTCCGTCCACAAGGAACGCTGCACGGCCTTGTACGGGGTTCCTACCATGTTCATTGCCGAGCTGAACCATCCCATGTTTGATATGTTCGATATGTCCAGTCTGCGCACCGGCATTATGGCAGGCTCACTCTGTCCGGTGGAACTGATGAAACATGTGGAAGAGAAAATGTTTATGAAGGTCACCAGTGTATACGGGCTTACAGAAGCTTCTCCCGGCATGACAGCCTCCCGCATCGACGATTCGTTTGATGTACGCTGCAACACGGTGGGCCGTGATTTCGAGTTTACGGAAGTAAAAGTGATCGATCCGGAAACTGGCGAGGAATGTCCCATAGGCGTACAAGGCGAGATGTGCAACAAAGGGTATAACACCATGAAGGGGTATTACAAAAACCCCGAAGCAACCGCCGAAGTGATAGACCGGAACGGCTTTCTCCACTCAGGAGATCTGGGAGTGAAAGACGAAGAAGGTAATTATCGTATCACAGGACGGATAAAAGACATGATTATCCGTGGCGGAGAGAATATCTATCCACGGGAAATAGAAGAGTTCCTGTATCAGATGGAAGGAATAAAAGATGTACAGGTAGCCGGTATCCCCTCCAAGAAATACGGAGAAGCGGTAGGCGCATTCATTATCTTGCACGAAGGGGTGGAAATGAACGAATTTGATATACGTGACTTTTGCGACGGCAAGATAGCCCGTTACAAAATTCCTAAATATATCTTCTTTGTTGATGAGTTCCCCATGACGGGCAGCGGAAAGATACAGAAATTCAAGTTAAAGGATGTGGGATTGGAGTTATGCCGGAAGCAAGGCATCGAGATTATTTAATTCAGCCTGCCTCTTGCATTAAAAATGCAGAATTAAGTTACACAGTCACGGAGAGGAATACATTGCACGGATTCTTCTCTGTGGTTCTGTATCGGATATCGGAACCGGACAGCAGATGTACTCCTCCGTTACTCCATAAAAAAAGGAGCAACGCCTTGCTCCAACCTTTTGTTAACCTTAAATCTAATACTATGAAAAACACACATGCAAATATACACACTTTCCTGCTATCTGCAAATTTAAGGAAGCGTTAAGAAGAAATTATAGTATTGTTTAATAAAAGCAACAACTCCTTTAACATTTCAAGTTAAAGTGAATGGTTCCTTTTAACAAAACAAAAAGGCTGTCCCGTAAGGAACAACCTTTCTATATTTTTTATAGTAGACGCTTCTACTTCAGATGCAACTACTTCTCTCAAGCCGATTGCAATCTTCAACCTTTAATCTAATACTATGAAAAACACATTTATATAACACGGCGGCAACAAGAATTGTTCAACCGCAAGTCATTAATAAATGTTTAAATCCCTAACTATACCTTTTCTTCCTTTGGCAAGACCGAATGCCAAGGAATTCCGTCTACAGTAGAAAGGTCCTTGCCAGACTCTATCAAACCACTGATTACATAATCCCTGGCAGTAGGATTCTGAAACGGATACAATCCAAACTCGGGAAGAACAGAAACAAAATGTTCCATGATTTCCGCCTGGATAGATTCATAACTAGGCCAGTTCTTATTGGACGAGAAACAATAAATTTGTACGGGCAGGCCATTCTCCGTAGGAGCCAACGTGCGCACCATCAGCAACAGGTCCTTACTGATAAAAGGATGGCGCTTCAGATAGAGAGTCATATAAGCACGAAGCAGCCCTACATTCGTATCGATGGTTCCATTTACCAATCCGGCCGGATTGTCAGTATTCGCTACTTTTCCTTCAGCTGCCTGTTTCTGCTTTTCTGTGATAAAGTCGGCCAAATCAGCATCAAACTTCTTCATTTTCTCCAAAAATTCAGGAGTACAGGGTTGTATGTAATCCAGTTTCAACGCATACTCGCGCATAATACGCCGCCCGCCCGATTCAGTCATCCCACGCCAATTGATAAATGAACCGGAGACTAATGAATAAGGAGGTATAGTGACAATCGTATTATCGAAATTCTGAACCTTCACAATGTTCAGAGTGATATCCATCACCACCCCATTCACATTATTCTGCGGCATCTCAATCCAATCGCCGATATGCACCATATCATTCTCGGAAAGCAGTACCCCCGCCACAAAGCCAAGGATGGTATCTTTGAAAATCAACATCAGTACGGCAGCAAAAGCACCCAGTCCGGTAATCAGGTTGAGAGGCGACTTATTAATCAATATGGAAATGATGACAATGATGGCAACACACGAAAAAATCACTTGAAAGATCTGTATGAAACCTTTCATCGGACGATTCTGTAACTGCTCCTTGTTCATCAGCACATTACCTACCGAGTTTAACACGGCATTGACCGAAAACAACAAAGCGATAAAGAAATAAATCCAAGTGATTTTTTCACTGACAGTAAACCAAGTAGAACGATAATCGAATGCAAACGGCAACAAAGCGGATATAATAAGCGGCGGAATGACCGCAGACATTTTCCGCAAGGCATTGTATTCTATCAGCGAACTTAAAAAACTGATATTTTTATATTTCAACACCTTCCGTGTGAAACGCACAGATAAATAATGAAAAACAGCTCCTACAGCAAAAGCAATAACCACAATCAGGATCAAGAAAATAATCTCATCCAGTTCATTCAACCTATCGCGCGGGATGCCTATCCATGATAGAAAACTCTTAATCCAAGTCAATAAAATTCGGGCAAATTCGTTTGTACTCATAATTATCGTCTTTTTACTTATAGAACCATCTATAAAAACATTTGTTTAGCTGAGGGATGAAAAATCCTCCCCCAGCCTGTCCGGAAACGGTTTCCTGCTTTCCTTTTACTCTGTCATTCCAGCGTAACAAGAATCTTTCAAGGAATCGGCGAAGTAAACCAAGAAGTCAAACAAATCTATTTATCGAATATACCATCTTTCGCACTGGCTGTAGACGGCACCCCAACATAACCTCCCACATTACAATTAGAAACCCCAATTGTCTTCGTATTCGAGAAACCAAGACCTATCCCTGCTTTATCCACATCCACGTTATCAAAAGTCACGTTATAAATAGGCTTCTCCTCTGTACCTTGAAGCACCAATGCAGCTACATTCACCTTTTTGCATTTCAAATCCTTTACATAAATATCATGCACCTCAGTAAAATGATGGTTATCCATCCCCTCGCCTGCATACATGGAAGTTACGCGTACAAAAAGGGTTAACATGACTTTTTAACCGGTTCAATCTTTCCGCTGCCATGAAGCCCAAAGGGCGGAGAAACTGAGAAAAAGTAATAGCCCGCCAGCGGAATTAAACAACAATGTATTGCATCTGTTCCTGTTGCATAAACCTTTTCTCTTTCCAGATTAAACCTTTTTATACGGATGTATTCTATCTCCATAGCCTTTGGAGTTATCTCCATAAGCTTTGGAGTTATCTCCCAAGGCTATGGAGTTAACTCCAAAGGCTTGCGGAGATAGAACAAACAGGAAGAAAACCCTTAACTATCCAACGGGAAAGGTTTATAGATATGGACAAGATCTTTTCCATAGCCCCGCTTATAGATAAATCCTTTTTAAATATTTCCATAAAAAAAGCTGTACCCTCAGAAGATACAGCTTTTTTTATGTGATTCCGTTGCGATTCGAACGCAAGACCCACGCCTTAGAAGGGCGTTGCTCTATCCAGCTGAGCTACGGAACCATCCTTAATTGCGAGTGCAAAGGTACGGTTTTTATTGAAATTACCAAAAGAATCCGCAACTTTTTTGCATTAACAATCTATTTTTTTTCTATTCAGCATCCAAGCAAAAGGTAAATAGCAACAAATATGGAAAGCGTAAGACACTATATATGACTCTATTCCAACCCATTCCACCAAATTCGTATACATCAATGAAGAAAAGAACTGAACTATAAAAAAAAGCGCCACAAAGTAATCGGCAAAACGAGAAAAGAGACAGGACATACCTTTTATTATATCCTTATCATCCCGAAAACGTCCCGATGCATAACCGAAAGCCATACCCGACAATCCCACACCAAACGAAATGAGATAATAAATCCCTTTTTGAAACGGAGAGTTCGTGAGAGATCCCGTCACGCTACGCAACATAGTCCATGGGGCAAAAGTGGTGCAAATAATCATTATGATATAAACAAGCAGTATACAACCTGCCAATATCAACGCACGTTTTTCCTTACGGGAAATGGGCTTTCCTCTTTTCACTATCCTCCCCAACGTACCCCATACCCCGGAATGAACCGTAATGCCGAACCCTAAAAAAAGCATCATTACTATGCCCAATGCCGGTGTCTGGACAAAATTCCCCATAGCATGCCTCAATTCCCACCGGATTCCTTCGGGACTGAGCAGGCTTTGCACCTTCCCCAGCCCATAAATACTTCCTATCCATGAGAACAAGGCTACAGCTACCGTCAGCAGAAAAAACACAGTAGCGGTATGAGGAAAATAATATTTACTCTTCATCCGGTTCCAAATTATCAATGTCAAGAATCCGCAACTCGAAAGCACGGGTCACCAATCGACAGGCATTGACACCACTTCTTTCATCCAATGTGAACAAACGGTTTATCAATTCATTCTGACGCTTCTCTATGGATTTGACCCCGAAAGGCATCCCTTTCAGATTAGTAATCATTTCTTTGGTATACCCCAAGGCCAGATGGCGAAGCAAACGCTCATCATATTCATCAATATCATAATTAATGACAGCTTCCTGCCTGCGCTGCTCCTGAGCCACCGACTGCTTGAAACGTGCCACTATTTTCTCCAGAATGGGATAATTGAAAACCAGTTTCTTGCCATCCATCACCGCCTGTACATCTGTGGCAGTCAGCAACTCTCCCGTCTTCAGGATTATACCATCCGCACCCGCATTCAGCGCATCCACCCATAACTTTTCGTTCAATACCTCACCAGTAAAAATCAGCACCTTCATATCCGGATAGTTCTTCCGTAAAGAAGAACAGATTTCCACACCGATGGTAGTCGATCCCCCCAAGCCCAAGTCCAATAAAACCATATCGGGCAACTGCACTTTCAGCAATTCCCAAAACTCATTCTCAGTCATAGCCGTTCCGATGACTTCCGCATTCGGAATTTCGTGTCTGAATATCTCTTCCGTTCCTTTTAATTCCAGTTTGACATCCTCTACAATGATGACTTTAAATCTATTATTCTCCATAATATGCATTGTTTTTTTACATTCTACATTCAACGGGCAGGCAGGGTGAACCATACGGTGAACCCTCCTTCAGCGGCAGGCTGCGCATTGATACGGCAACCGCGTCTTCCGGCAAATTCATCATGGTCACGAATCACCTGCTTACAAATAAGGTATTCCGTACCGGTCAGAACTCCTTCCTGCCCCTGCTTCATACGAGACAGATGCGGGTAGAACAACAAGTTCAACTCCTCCTGCGACTTTTCGCGACGCGTATCGCGGAAATCAAACCGCACAAAATCCTTATCCTTATAAATACACAATTCCAAAACACCATCCACCTCGTATGATAGCGCTTCATCTATTAAATTCTCCAACATAAACTTCAGCTGAATGACATCTCCCAATACGGAAACATGTTCCACCTCCGTCCTCAGTTCTACCCGATGCGGCATACGTTTTCCAGCACGTTTTATATACCGTACCGCATAATCGGCCAGTTCGCCGGCTTTCACAACACCTCTGCGGAAAGTAATTTCTTCCAACTGACGTGCGGCGCATGAACTCAGCAAAGTAAATATATCCTTATAATAACTGATCAACTCACCAATCGTTTCTACTTGCACAGCTTCGTTTTCTCCAACCTGACGGGTGTTCAACCTGTCGATAATCTGTTTTATCCGGTTAGGATAATAGATTGTCTCATGCTTAATGGTTGACAAGCAATTGTCCAATACCAGATTTTGCACATGCAACTGGTTTTCCTCCCGTATGGCTCGGCGCGCATCATCCTGCGCACTTTCTATATCCCGATATTTCTGCGCCATCAGTACCACTGCATTATATACAATGATGGCTACATATCCGGCCACAAGCTCCAGCATCAAGCGGTCGTCCTCACGCTCCACAGGCAAAGCGATTTTCAATGCCAGCACACCCGTGCAACGATTCTCGTTACCTGCTTCCACCCACAAGGGCAAACATTTTACCCTATCTTTCTCACGCCAATAAGGTGTCTTCGCGTCAAAACTACGAGCCATCATCTCACGCATTTCTTCATTCTCATCCTCCACCGGTGAAAAAGCATAATTCAAGCTGTGGTTGTCTTCACTATAAACCGCTACGCCCAACACATCAACGGGCAGCAACTCATTCACCGTCTCAAACATATCATTGACCAGACTTGCAGCAATATCCCGGTCGGCTCTTCCGTCAAGCAAAGAGGCCGAAAACACCTGCTTGTTGATTTCCAACACCTGTTCCAAGTTATAACGATAAATCAAACGGTGGCGGAAATACAGAATATAATATCCCACCAGCAATACCAACAAAATAACCACACAAAGAATGATAGCCACCGTCTTATTATTGGCAGAAAGCTGCATCTGGCGGCAATATTGCTCCAATGAGGTGTCCTCACTGATCTGTTTGTACAGCGCCGTATAAGCATTATTGTTATAACGATAAGCCTCCAGATTACCTAAAGCCAAAAAGGCGACTGCTGCCTCGTTGCGAACATCCAGCAAGGCATAGTAATCGGTATCAAAATGCCGGTTGAACCAATCTAAATCCGCTGCTACCCCCTCTCCTTCCAATTCCAACAAAGGCCCTTTGCTGCCCGAATACATAATATAATGCTTATTCAAACAATATAGAGCACTGTCCGCATAACACAATGCCTGTTGATATAATCCATCAATGTTACAATTGTAAACATCGTATGCATATTCATTCGCAACAGCCAATAATTTATCATATCGCTGAATGGAATCATTGACAGTGAGCTGTTCCGCTTTCCCATCTTTCTCCCTCCCCTCATTACATCCTGCCAGGACAGGAAGAAAAGCGACCAACACCAACATCAACGTTTTGCGCACTCCTTTGGGCAAACGGAAATAGAAACGGCTGCCTTTCCCCAATTCACTTTCTATCCGGAACAGGCAGACCCGGAATATCTCATTGGTCTTCTTATATTTATCAATAATGCCTTTGCAATTCATCAAACCGAAACCGTGACCTTTATTCTTCTGCAATTCGCTGACATTTTCGCTGGTCTGCAATCCGATTTTACCCGAATCATAAACTTTCTCACTCAGAATACGCTCCACATCTTCCTGTGAAAGTCCCGGACCGTCATCTTTCACCGAAATCTCCACGTAAGATTCCGTTTCCTGCGCATAAACAGAAACATTTCCTCCCGGCTGCGTATATTTACGGGCGTTTTCCGTCAATGTATTTATCATGAAAAGCGTCAGAGCCTTATCCGCTTTCACAATGGCGGCAGTCGGCTCTATGGTCAGAGTCTGTTGTTTCATCTCGAAAGTCTTACGCCCTTTTACCAGTACATCAAAAAGGGAATTCAACTCAAAATTCTCTATATTCAAACTCAGTGTCCCCTGCCGCATCTTAATCCATAAGGCCAGAATATCATTATACTCATTGATACGGGTAATCAGTTCGTCGATATAACGGTATTTGCTTTCTTTTATTTCTTCGTTCTGAATGTAGTTGTGTGCGGTTAGTTTATGCACTTCATTCATGATGCGGTCTATATAAGGCATAATGCCTGTGACAATAAACAGACAGGCTTTCTTCACCAGATTCTGCCGTTTATTCTCCGCCAAATGCTGTTCATGGACATATTGCTCCTTTTCCAGCCGTTTCCGTTCATCGCCCAACGAAATAAAAGCCAGTCCATTCTCCAGTGTCCACGAAATGTAAGGTGTAATGACCCTCATCAGTGCTTTATCATCTTTCTTCATTTTGTGCTCCGAATACAGATGCACCTCGCCCAAAGGTTGTTCCCTGCCCGGAATATTCAAGATAAAACTTGTACAAATCCCTTGCCCCGGCACCTCATTCCCCTCTCCATTTTCAGCCACAATACGGAAGTCCGTCGCTCCCACCAACGAAAGGATATCCTCTTTCACCGAGGCAACTACCGCTTTTGTCACATCCTCTATCTCCCCCGCATCAATGGGTACGGAAGCCGTTATCTTACGGCATATTTCCAAAGTACGTTTCAACTTATCAATATAAAGAGCATTCCGCACACGCCATCTTTTATTCAATATCCAAAATAGAATGATAAGGACAACGATACCAATCACCACGACCACCAGAAGTCCGTTCAAGGCCTCCGATTCCTTTTCCAACGCATTATAACGGCTCTCCAATTCTTTGTCCTGGCGGGTGTAGTCCAAAATATCCAGATAAATATTACGATTATAATCCGACTGGGGTTTCATTCCTAACGCTGCATATGTTACACTCAATTGTTCACGGAAACGGGCAATCCATTCGGGAACACTTTTTATACCATCGTCATTAATCCATTCCAGTTCAATGGAAGTGGTAGCCATGGGAACATACGGACGTAGCCTGTCCATGGTATCCGTACAATGGTAATATTTCTCGTGATGCCGATTGACGTACCCCAGTGCTTCCGACAAGTAATGCAGCGCGTCTTCATACCTGCCTTGCTCGTTGCTGCACGACGCCAAAGTGCGGTATGTACCCGAAATCTGATACAAATCTCCATATTTTTTGAACAAATCCAAAGCCTGCCAGGCAAAACGCATGGTCAATTCCTCCCACGACAAGTCCTCGTTATTGATGGCACGCATCACATTGGGACGCCTTTCCATTATCAAATCGAAATTTTTCCTCTCTTTCAGCAATTCTGCCATTGCCTGAGATGCATTCGCCTCGAAATAGACATACCCGTATTCCCTGCTGATACCCAGACATTCTATCAGATAGTTAAACTCACCCAATACCACATCCTGCGGTGTATCCGCTTCATACATACCGCCAGACCCTTTCATATAATAATAATAGAGCAATTGGGCAGTATCACTTTCCAGCGCCTCGTCTACTTTTATTTCATTAATCGCCTCCAAAGACTGCTGTTCCTGCTGCAAATAATAGTAATAGATGGCAGAAGCAATGGAAAACTCGGAACGGGCATAATTAAGCCGCTCCAGCTCTCCGGGATCGGTTATAGCAGAACGGTCATCACTGATACGCTTCATACGCCGTAACGCACTGTTACGATAATCATAGAACTCCTTGTTCATGGCGGTACGCTGACAAATTTTCATCATACCGATATCTGCTATCAAACATTCCAATTCATTGTTTGATTCCTCATATACGCGAAGAAAAAGATCTTCGGCTTTTTCAAAGTCCATGTGGATAAAGGCGCAGAAACCCTGATTATTCAATGCCCCGGCACGCAGGGAGGGGAATCCATCCGCCAGTTTGTAGGCGTCATGCGCCGCTTTACACGCTGTGTCCAAATTTTTATAGCGCATACGATAAGAAAGCAAGTTCAAAGAATCCGCCTGACGGTATATAGCCATATCCTTCTTCTTTTCACAAGAAAAGAAAGTCCCTGCTATAATCAATAAAACCGCCCATACAGGCAATAGACACATATTCTTCATAAACATCCCTTCTCCTTTAGGTTAACCACCCACCAATAAAAATACAAAAATATCAATTATCCCCCGAAATAAAAGCAAAACCTGGTAGAAAATAAGAAAGCCACCCCGAAGGATGGCTTATAAAAATCTTTAAAAGACGAATGAAGGATTATTTAGAAGCTTCCAAAGATGCTTTTCTAAATTCTTTCATCAGTTTTTCCAATTCCAATGATGCTTTACGTGCGCGTGTTCCTGCAGCTTTGTTACCTTTTTCAATCTGCAATGCTGCATCAGACATAAAAGCTTCGTTCAATTCTTTGATTTTAGCAATTAATTCGTTCATGTTCTTTTTTTTATAAATTATAAAACGGTTCAAATTAAATTCTTTTTTGGCAATAAATCTCCTATCCATCTCTTTTTTTACGATTTTTCAACAGTTGATCCTCGTTTACAGGGTATTTCAATCCGTAACAGGCAATATTAAAACGCCCTCTTGAATTTACAAACGATTATCAGCTGAAAATATAAACAATCACTCCGGTTATCAACACATACGCCAATGCATATGGAATGGCGGATTTTAGGATTTCTCCTTCTTTTCCCTGTTGGTTTCCGGCAGAAGTGGCAATAGCGATACTTTGCGGAGAAATTATTTTTCCACCTGTCGCCCCCACCGTATTGGCTGCCGACAACCAGTCGGGACTTACTTGAATATGCCCGGCCACATTAGCCTGTAATTTGCCGAACAAAATATTTGAAGAAGTGTCACTGCCCGTAATAAAGGTACCCAGGCAACCTATAACAGGGGCAAACAACGGATAAAGACTTCCTGTAGCAACTGCCAAAGCAGTGGCTATAACTGAAATCATACCTGCCGTATCCATGATAGTGGACAAACTCACCAGACAAATTACCGTGATAAAAGTTTTCTTTAACTGCTTTACCGTATTCCAGAGTACAGCAAACAGCTCCCATATCTTGGCTCCCTGTATCAGCCCGCCGACAAACGTGCCTACAAAAAGTAAAACTCCCGCATGGGTCAGCCAAGAAACCGTATAATTCATAGTTGAATCATTAATCGGAAGACTGATACGAGTCACCCAATTATTTTCAAGTGTTGTACGTAAACCGGGAAACAACGGACTAGTCAGAACAATCAAGAACAAGATAAGAAGATAGATACTCCACGCATTCAGTACCTCTAGCCCTTTCAATGTGCTTTTCCTTGCTTTTTCCTCTTTAGAAGCAGTCAGTTTGCCATAGGCCACAATAACAATGATGGATAAAATACTTCCAATAATAGCCGGAGATTCCGCCCCCATATAACGGGCGGCAACATACTGGCTGCCTAACGACACACCACCGACCAACAAAGACAGGAAGATATTTTTAGGTAAGGATCTTAACTTCGGATCGGTCAGGAACAGCAATACGAAAGGAATGAGAAACATCAGTACCGAAAGCTGCAACACGACATTGGCGCTTAGCACCAGCACATCCAGATTCGTTTCTTTCGCCAATACCAGGACCGGTGTACCAATAGCCCCAAAAGCAGTAGCCACACTATTGGCAATCAAACTGACTGTTGCCGAAAAGACCGGTTTGAATCCGAGACTGACAAGAATCGCCGCAGGTATAGCCACTGCCGTACCAAATCCTGCCATAGCTTCAAGCAAGCCGCCAAATCCCCATGTCAACAGCAATACCTGAATACTTTTATCGGTAGAAATAGAAGAAAACTGTTGCTTGATAATCTCCATTTTTTCAGTCTTCAATAAAACATTATAGCTGAATATCGCCATCAAAATAATAATCAGAATAGGAGAAACAGCTTTCAATGCACCATACAGAAAAGAAGACAGCAAATCGTTTACCGGAAAATGAAAGCCGAAAAAAGCAATCAGCATAGTAACGACAAGGGAAATCACACTACTTTTGTCACCGGACATTTTAAAAAACGCCATCAGGATAATCAATAACAATACCGGAATAATAGCAAGGACTAGATTCATAACCATTGTATTTAAGTTAAAGAAACGGTATCCATAAACTCTTTAAATTAAGCCTTTGAAATCCCACTTCCGCAAAGATGCTTTTTTTAATAACAAAAAAGAATCCTATTTGGATTAATGATCTATCCTTTTTTATCAGTAAAAATAAAGTAATGCCAGAAGCCTGTATAATGTATCTTTACACAAACCTCCGGCATACACTTTTTATCTATATATTGATTTTATATTGTAGTAATATTCCTTATTCTATATATAGTATATCTTATTAAATTCCAGCTAATGCCTGATCCAAATCGGCCAGCAAATCATCTATATGTTCCGTACCTATTGATAAACGCACTGTCCCCGGATAAATACCCTGTTCCGCCAATTCTTCCGCATTCAACTGGGAGTGAGTGGTACTGGCAGGATGGATAACCAATGACTTCACATCGGCGACATTGGCCAATAAAGAAAAGATTTCCAAACTATCGATGAAACGATGTGCTTCTTCCTGACCACCTTTCACTTCGATAGTGAAAATAGAACTAGCTCCATTGGGGAAATAACGCTGAAACAGAGCATGGTCAGGATGTTCCGGCAAGGAAGGGTGATTTACTTTCTTGATCTTCGGATGATTTTTCAAATGCTCCACCACTTTCAACGCATTCTCTACATGACGTTCCACACGCAATGAAAGTGTCTCCAATCCCTGCAACAGAATAAAAGCATTAAACGGACTGATAGTTGCACCGGTATCACGCAATAAAATAGCACGAATACGGACAGCATAAGCAGCCGGACCTGCCGCCTCTACAAAACGCACCCCATGATAGCAAGGATCCGGTTCTGTCAGTTGAGGGAATTTACCTGATGCCACCCAGTCAAATTTACCTGAATCAACAATCACGCCACCCAGTGAAGTTCCATGGCCACCAATAAATTTTGTAGCGGAATGTACCACAATATCTGCTCCGTGCTCGATGGGACGAATCAGATAAGGAGTACCAAAAGTGTTATCAATAATCAAAGGTATGTGATGGCGATGTGCTATTTCCGCCACAGCCTCTATATCTATAATATTCGAATTAGGATTCCCCAAAGTCTCGATAAACACCGCCTTTGTATTCTCCTGAATAGCTTTCTCAAAATTAGAAAGATCACCAGGGTCCACAAATGTAGCAGTCACACCATAAGTCGGCAACGTATGCGCCAGCAGGTTATAAGTACCTCCGTAAATAGTCTTTGCAGCTACAACATGATCACCTGCACGAGTAATGTTCTGAAACGCATAAGTAATGGCAGCAGCCCCGGAAGCTACCGCAAGTCCTGCCACTCCCCCTTCCAATGCAGCCACACGTTGTTCAAAAACACCTTGAGTGGAATTAGTCAGACGCCCATAAATATTACCCGGATCTTGTAAACCAAAACGTGCGGCTGCATGTGCCGAGTTATGAAATACATAAGATGTAGTCTGATAAATGGGAACTGCACGAGCATCCGTAGCCGGGTCTGGCTGTTCCTGTCCTACGTGAAGTTGTAATGTTTCGAAATGTAATTTTTTTGTAGCCATAATCTTTATCTTTTTAGAGTTATATATTTCTGTTTTTACCTGTTGCAAAGGTATTAAAGGCAGTTATATCAAACAAGATATACTAAAAATAAAGAAAATAGAGCTACAATTATCACTATTTATAGAACAAATATTCTATTTACAAACGGATTATTACCTCCTGGAAGAAAATTATTCTTTGGCGACATCTAACCAAATAAAGAAGGTGTGTCAAAATGCGCACCTTCTTTTTTTATGCACAAAGCCCCGACTTTCACAAGCAGGGGCTTTGTTATTACCTAAAGATTTTGTATCTTTAAGCATAACATTTTATACTATGACAAAGATACATTTTCGTCCTTACAATCCCAACCAAACAGTGCTTTTTCCTCCAAGAATTGACGAGGATATTGCAGAGCATGATCCAGTTCGGATGGTTGACGCTCTGGTTGAGAGCCTGACCCTTGAAAGTTTCAGGAAGTTGTATAAGGAATGCGGGCGCAGCCCTTACCATCCCAGGATGATGCTCAAGGTCATTCTGTATGCCTATATGAACAACATCTACTCCTGCCGGAAAATCGAAAAGCTC